>VYLE01000073.1_pt1 | contig 93211 bp, 88 predicted proteins | sample 5114391 | NCBI WGS metagenome assembly VYLE01 (sample SAMN12291771, study PRJNA351875) | freshwater metagenome | isolation source: freshwater lake | place: USA: Michigan, Kent Lake | collected 2013-08-15 | reverse complement strand
GAATGCCCTGAGCCGCCAGGGTTGTTGACCGGCGCAGGGCCGCCTGCGCCCGCTGCGCCTCGGCCTCCAGGCGGTCCTTCTGGGCGACCGCGGCGGCGACGGCGGCCTGCGACGCGGTGACGTTAGCTGCGACCTGGGCCTGGGCGCGAGGGTCGAGCATCTCGGCGGCGGCGGGATCGATCCGGGCCAGAAGGGTGACGCCGGCCGCCACCGGATCGCCGACGTCCAGATCGATGCGGTGCAGGCGACCGCTGGTCGGCGCGGCGACCACATAGGCCTCCCGCACCCGCGCGAAGCCCTGATCGGAGACAGTCTCGTCGATCGGCCCCCGGGTCACCGCCGCGAAGCTGGCCTCCACGGGCCGCGGCGCAGCCAGCCAGGCGATCAGGCCAGCCAGGGCCAGGGCGACGGCGATGATCGCCAGCCAGCGGATTTGTCGCGCGCCCATGATCATTCCCTCGTCTTCAACACAGCCACCAGGTCGAGGCTCCAGATTCGCTGGCCGACCAGACCGGCGGCCAGGACCACCGCCGCCAGATAGGCGGCGAGCGACACGGCCAGGCCCTGCGGCGTCATCACCAGGGGCAGCCTCAGCTCATCGCGCGCGTAGACGCTGGTGATCAGCATCGCCAGGCCGTGGCCGCCGAGCAGGCCCAACGGCAGGGCCGCCACGGCCAGCACCAGCAGTTCACCGAGCAGAATGTAGGCGCATTCCCGCCGCTCGAAGCCCAGCACCCGCAGGGTCGCGAGGTCCCGGGCCCGCTCCGACAGGGCGATGCGGCTGGCGTTGTAGGCGACCCCGAAGGCGATGGCGCCGGCGAAGCCGACATAGAAGGTCATGGAGACCCGGAAGGCCTCGATCATCACCTTGCGCCAGTTGAGGACCGTGTCGTCCCGCGAGGAGGCGGCGACGATCTGCGGCGTGGCCTCGATCGCGCGGTAGAAGGCCTCGCGCCGGTCGGGCGCCAGCAACAGCTGGGCGCCGCTGGCCACGTCGCCATCGCCCATCAGGCGGTTCAGCTCCCGGCGGTCCATGTAGACGGCATAGCCGCTGAAATCCTCGGCCAGGGCGCTGACCGGCAACACGGCCGCCGGCGAGCGCCCGTCCATGACCTCGATGCGAACGGGCTCACCGGGGGCGACGCCCAGCTTCCCGGCCAGGGCCCGGCTGATGATCAGGCCCCGTCCCTGGAAGGCGATCGGCCGACCGGCGGCGTCCAGCGGGCGGTGCATCTGGCCGTCCGGCTCCAGCCCGGTCAGCCGGGTCAGTTCGGTCCTGCCGCCGGCCATGACCCGGACCGGCAGGACCCGGACCGGCTCGGCGCCGAACACCCCCGGCAACCGCCGCGCCTCGCTGACAGCCCGCTCGCCCCGCGCTTCGGCGAAGGCGATGGAGTCGCTCCAGCGCTGGGACTGGAAGTAGGCCTGGTCGATGATGTGGTCGAGGCTGCCGAACACGAACTGGGCGCCGATCAGCAACGACAGGCCGGCGGCGAGGCCGAGGGCGGTGAGGCCGGCCCGCAAGGGGAAGCGCTCAAGGTTGCGAACGATCATCCGGCTGGCCTGGTCGAGGGCGCGGCCTGGAAGCAGGCGGTCCAGCCAACCTTGACGGTAGGCGCGGGGCCTCGGCGGCTGCATGGCCACGGCCGGCGAGAGGGCCGCCGCCCGCCGCACCGACATCAGGCAGCCGGCGATGGCGGCGGCGACCGAGGCCGTGACGGCGATGAAGAACCCAGGCCAGTGGAAGGCGGCCTGCAGCTCGGGGAACCGGAAGTAGGCGCGGTACTGCTCCATGACCATCACCCCCATCCAGCCGCCGATCACGCCGCCGCCGATCGCGCCGAACAGGCCGATGGCGGCGGCCAGCTGCAGGTAGGGCGAGGCGGCCTGCAGGTCGCTGTAGCCGAAGGCCTTGAGCAGGCCGATCTGCTCGCGCTCGGCATCGACCAGCCGGCTGACGACCATATGGACCAGGGCCGCCGCCACCAGCAGGAAGATCGGCGGCAGGATGGCGGCGGAGGTCGACAGTTCCTTCAGTTCCGCCTCCAGGAAGGCGTGGGAGACCTGGTCTTCCCGGCCGTAGGCGGCCAGGCCGCCGTAGGGGGCGAGGATGCGATCGACCGCCTGCAGTACGGCCGGCAGCGAGGCCCCCGCCGCCAGGTCGAGGGCGACGGTGTTGAAGGCGCCCGACAGGCCGGCCGCCCGCTCGACTGCCTGCCGCGGCGCCCAGAAGGTCGCCTGGTGGGCGTCGTCGGGCATGAAGGACTCGGGGCTGGGCGTGAACACCGCTTCGGGTGAGTTCACCGCCCCGACGACCCGGAACGAAAAAGGCCGGCCGCCGATCACCGTGGTCAGGCGGTCGCCCAGGGACACATGGGCGGCGTCCAGGAAGCTCTTGATCGCCAACGCCTCGTCGAGGCTGGCCGGGTCCGGCATTCGGCCTCTGGCCAGGGTGACGCGGTTCAGGCCGCCGGCCTCGTCCTGCGGCAGGGAGATCACCCGGGCCACGGCCGGGCGGCTCAGGCCCGGCACGTCCATCAGCCCGCTCTCGGCAATGCGAACGTCCACCGCCGCCACGCCGTCGATCCGCGCCAGATCGCGCGCCCTGGACAGCGGGACCCTGCGCGCCTCGGCGAAGACATCGCCAAACCGCGTGTCCTCGTAGAACCGCTCCTGGGCGTCCTGCAGCGCCTTCTGGGCGGAGAAGGCCATGACCGTCACCGACACGCCGCAGGCGATCAGCAGGGCGATGGCCAGGGCCTGCCACTTCATGCGCCACAGGTCGCGGACGAACTTGCGGTCGAGCGCGCGCCACCTCACCAGCTGATCTCCGCTGGAGCCCGGCGATTGGCATTCTCGACGATCTCGGTAATCGCGCCGTCCCGGAAACGGATGACCCGATCGGCGATCGCCGCGATGCCCGCGTTGTGGGAGACGATCATGGTCGTGGCTCCGACGTCGCGGGTAACCTCGACCAGGGCTTCCAGCACGCGCACGCCGCTTTCGCTGTCGAGCGACCCGGTCGGCTCGTCGCAGAGCAGGATTTCCGGCCGTTTGGCTATGGCGCGGGCCACGGCGACCCGCTGTTGCTGGCCACCGGACATCTGGGCGGGAAAGTGATCCAGGCGGTCCGCCAGCCCGACCATGTCCAGGGCGTCTTCCGGGGGCATTGGGTCGCGGGCGATCTCGGTGATGAGGGCGACGTTTTCTCGCGCCGTCAGGCTCGGGACCAGGTTGAAGAACTGGAAGATGAAGCCGACGGACTCGCGGCGATAGGCCGTGAGCGCGCTCTCCGAAGCGCCGACCAGCTGCCGGTCATGAAACAGTACGGAGCCGGCGGTGGCGCGGTCGAGACCGCCGAGGATGTTGAGCAGGGTGGACTTGCCCGAACCGGAAGGGCCGAGTAGCACGATCAGTTCGCCGCGGCGGATATCAAGGTCGACGCCGCGCAGGGCGTGAACGGGTCCAGCTTCGGTCTGGTAGACCTTGGTCAGGCCTCGAACCGTAAACGTCGTTTCCGCCGGTTCGGGCGCGCCAGCAGCCACGAACGTCTCCTTCGATGACTTGCCGAGCGCTGTCAGCCCACAGTGAAGGATCTTATCAGCGCCCGGGCGTTCTCATCTTGATGCAGGTCAAGCGGGCCGGAGACCGGGGTGGATCACCACCGCCGCCTCACCGCGGGTTGACGGCATCCAGGGCCGCAAACCCCGCCACCAGATCCGCAATCAGGTCGCTCGCCTGCTCCAGCCCGATGTGCAGCCGGAACAGCGGTCCCTCCAGCCCCGTCACGAAGGTCCGTGACTTCAGCTGCGGGTCGCAGCGGATGGCCAGGCTCTCGAAGCCGCCCCAGCTGAAGCCGAGGCCGAAGATCTTCAGGGCGTCGAGGAAGGCGTGCTCGGCATCCAGAGGGCAGGGGTTCAGCACAAACCCGAACAGGCCGCTGGCCCCGCTGTAGTCGCGGTCCCAGATGGCGTGGCCGGGGGCGCCGGGCAGGGCAGGGTGGAGCACCTGTTTCACCTGCGGCTGGGCGGTCAGCCAGCCGGCGACGGCTCGGGCGGTCTCGTCGTGGCGGGCCAGGCGCGTGGGCAGGGTGCGCAGGCCGCGCAGCATGTCGTAGGCGGCATCCCCGGTGACCGCCCAGCCGAAGTCGTGGATGCCGGCCTCCAGTTGCGCCGCCAGCTTGCGGTCGTTGGTGGCGGCGCTGCCCATGAAGATGTCGCTATGGCCGCAGACGTACTTGGTCAGGGCCTGGACGGAAATGTCGACGCCATGGGCCAGCGGCTTGAAATAGAGGCCGGCCGCCCAGGTGTTGTCCATCAGGGTCAGCACACCCCGAGTCCGGGCCGCGGCGGCGATGGCTGGAACGTCCTGCATCTCGAAGGTCAGGGAACTGGGCGATTCCAGCAGAATCATCCGGGTGTCGTCCTTGACCAGCGCCATCAACTCATCGGGCGACAGGCGGGCATCGTAGATCTCGACCCGAACGCCGAACCGGGTCAGCACACGCTGGCAGAAGACCCGGGTCGGCTTGTAGGCCCCCTCGGTGACCAGGATGGCGTCGCCGGCTTTCAGCACCGCCGTCAGGGCCCCGGAGAGAGCCGCCAGACCGCTGGGATAGAGGAAGACGTCGCTCGCCCGCTCCAACTCGGCCAGCCCCAGGCAAAGGGCCTCCTGCGCCGCCAGGCCGGCCCGGCCATAGCCGAGGTCCTCTTCATAGAGTGCGCGGCTATTGGGCAGCAGCACGGTCGAACCGCGCTGAATCGCCGGCCCAACTGTCCGGGCGCGCGGTTGCACGTCGCGGCCGGCGTGGATCAGGCGGGTCTTCTCGTCCATCGGACCAGTTAGGGCGAGGGATGGGTGCGGATCAAGGCGTCTGCAGGTCGAGCGCCATCGCGCAACGACGATCCATATCGAACCCGGCCAGGGCCTCCTTCTGCCGCATGGCCCGCAGCGCCGGCGTCAGATCGGCCTCGGCGAGGATGCGAAAACCGAAGCGGCCATACCAGGGGGCGTTCCAGGCGATGTCGCGAAAGGTGGTCAGCACGGCCTGGCGGCATCCCAGCTGTCGGCCCCTGTTGAGGGCCGTGCGCATCAGCAGTCCGCCGGCGCCGGTCCCCTGATCGGTCAGAGCCACGGAAATCTGGAAGATGACAAACTGGTCTTCCCGAACGCCGGCGACGAGGAAGCCGCCGGCGCGTCCCTGCGTGTCCTCGGCGATCCAGCCGCCACCGGCGTCGATATGGGGCGCCAGCAGGTCCGTTGGTGTCGGCTCGGCGGCCGCGAGGCCGGGCAGGTCGCTGTTCAGGAAGGCCTGATCACCGGACCGCTCGAGATCGGCCAACAGCGCAAGGTCGGCTTGCCCGGCCTGTCGAACCGCCCAGCTGCTCATGGACCGGTGACGACCTCTGTGTCGCCCGGGCGACCCCAGTCGGCCCAGCTGCCGTCATAGACGGGCGTGCGGTCACGCCCGAGGCGGGCCAGCGCCAGGGCCAGCAGCGAAGCCGTGATGCCCGAGCCGCAGGTGGTGATGATCGGCCGGGCCAGATCGACCCCGGCCGCCTCGAACACCGCTTTCAGCTGCTCCGCGGACTTCAGGGCGCCATCGGGGGCGATGACGCTGGAGGAGGGGACATTCAGAGCGCCGGGCATATGGCCGCTGCGCAGACCGGGACGCGGCTCCGGCGCCTCGCCCTGGAAGCGGGCGGCGGGGCGGGCGTCGACCAGCTGGTCCTTGCCGCCCGCGAGAGCGCGGCGGACCTGGGCCTGGTCACGGACGAGGTCGTTCGTGTAGCGGGTGGTGAAGTGGCGCTCGCGCGGCGGCGGAACGCCGTCCTCGACAGGCCGGCCCTCGGCGATCCATTTGGGCAGGCCACCGTCCAGGACGACCACGTCCTCATGGCCCATCGCCCGGAAGGTCCACCAGACCCGCGGGGCCGAGAACAGGCCCTGGCTGTCGTAGATCACCAGCCGGGCGCCGTCGCCTATCCCAAGCTTGCGCATGCGCGACGCAAACTTGACCGGCGAGGGCAGCATGTGGGGCAGGTCGCTGGTCTCATCGACGATCTCGTCGATGTCGAAGAACAGGGTGCCGGGGATATGGACCAGGGCGTATTCGGCCCTGGGGTCGCGATCGCTTCCCGGCAGGAACCAGCTGGCGTCGACGATGCGCACATCGGGGGCGTTGAGATGCTCGGCCAGCCAGGCCGTGGAGACGAGCGGATCCTGCGCCATGATGTATCCTTATAGCCAGGCGGGAGAGGGCAGCCCCTTCTCCGCCAGGAAAGCCGGGTTGAACAGCTTGGATTGATAGCGCGATCCGTGGTCGCACAACACCGTCACGATGGTGTGGCCGGGGCCGAGGTCGCGGGCCAGCCTGATGGCCCCGGCAATATTGATCCCCGCCGAGCCGCCCATGAGAAGGCCTTCATGCTGGGCAAGGTCGAAGACGATGCGGACGATCTCCTGATCGTCGATGCGATAGGAGAAGTCGGGGGTAAACCCTTCAAGATTGGCGGTTATCCGCCCCTGGCCGATGCCTTCGGTGATCGAGGAACCGTCGGCCTTGAGTTCGCCGGTCGTGTACCAGCTATGCAGCGCCGCGCCGTGCGGATCGGCCAGGCCGATCTTCACCGACGGTTTTTTTGCCCGGAGCGCGGACGCGACCCCGGCCAGGGTGCCGCCGGAGCCGACCGCGCAGATGAAACCGTCTACACCGCCGTTCGTCTGTTCCCAGATCTCCGGGCCAGTCGTCTCCTCATGGGCCCGCCGATTGGCGACATTGTCGAACTGGTTGGCCCAGATCGCCCCCGCTGGCTCGCTGGCGTTCAGTTCAGCCGCCAACCGGCCGGAATACTTCACGTAATTGTCCGGGTTGGAGTAGGGGACTGCGTCCACCTCGACCAGGTCGGCGCCGGCCAGACGGATGGCGTCCTTCTTCTCCTGGCTCTGGGTGCGGGGGATGACGATGGTGGTCCTGAAGCCGAGCGCGGCGCCGACCATGGCCAGGCCGATGCCGGTGTTCCCCGCCGTGCCTTCAACGATCCGGCCACCGGGCTTCAGCGCGCCGGAGGCGATGGCGTCCCGGATGATGTAGAGCGCCGCCCGGTCCTTCACCGACTGGCCGGGGTTCATGAACTCGGCCTTGCCGAGGATCTCGCAGCCGGTGGCTTCGCTGGCGGCCCGCAGGCGGATCAGGGGCGTGTTGCCGATGGCCTCGATCACGCTGGGGCGGACAGTCATTCGGTCAGTCTCTTGTTTCCGGTCTGGCCCTCTAGATCGTGCTCCGTCGCCGATCCGCAAGGAAGAAAATCTAACGGCAGCCTTGGCGCGTCTCCGGGAGGGCCTAGTTCGCGGCCATGGCTATGAACTCCTCCGGCGGCGCCCTGCGCCTGGTGCTCGGCGATCAACTGAGCCCCGACCTATCGGCCCTCGTCGGGCTTGATCCGGAGCGCGACACCATCCTGATGGCGGAGGTGGTCGAAGAAGCGACCTATGTCCTTCACCATAAACAGAAAATCGCACTGATCTTCAGCGCCATGCGGGCCCGCGCCGAGGCTCTGAGGCAATCGGGCTGCCATGTGCGCTATGTCCGCATCGATGATCCGGAGAACGCCGGGTCGATCGCCGGCGAGATCGGCCGGGCGATCGCCGACCTTTCGCCGGACCTTGTCGTCCGGACGGCCTGCGGAGAGTGGCGGCTTGAAGAACAGCTCAACGCGTTCGCGCTGGCGCAGGAGGTTGCCTTCGAGGTGCGGGAGGATGACCGGTTTCTCTGCAGCCGGGCCACGTTCGCAAGCTGGGCCGAGGGGCGCCGGGAGCTTCGGATGGAATGGTTCTACCGCGACATGCGCCGCCGCACGGGCCTGTTGATGGATGGCGACCAGCCGGTCGGCGGGGTGTGGAATCTCGACACGGACAACCGCAATGGCCCGGCCAAGGGTCTACGCCCGCCGACCAATCCCCGCACTCGGCCTGCACTGGCGACGCAAGCCGTGATTGCCGAGGTCGAGACGCGATTCTCCAGTCATTTCGGCGGGTTGCACCCGTTCGCCTGGGCAACGACGGCGCAGGAGGCGCAGGCCGAGTTCGACTGGTTCCTTGATCACGCCCTGCCCGGCTTTGGCCAATGGCAGGACACCATGATCGAGGGTGAGACCTGGATGTGGCACGCCGGCATATCGACCAGCCTGCACCTGGGCCTGCTTGACCCCCTGGCCGTCTGCCGGGCGGCGGAGGCGCGTTGGCGAGACGGACGGGCGCCGCTGAACGCGGTTGAGGGGTTCATCCGCCAGATCATCGGCTGGCGCGAATTCGTGCGCGGCGTCTATTGGCTGAAGATGCCCGAATATGCGCTGCGAAACGCTCTCGGGGCCGATCGAAAACTTCCCTCGTTCTTCTGGTCCGGCGAAACGGACATGGCCTGCGTTGCCGACGTCGTCACCCAGGTGCGCCAGCACGCCTACGCCCACCACATCCAGCGTCTGATGGTCACCGGCAACCTCGCCATGCTGCTGGGCGTCGCGCCGGCGGAGATCAATGACTGGTACATGGTCGTCTTCGCCGACGCCTTCGACTGGGTGGAACTTCCCAACACCCATGGCATGGCCACCTTCGCCGACGGCGGCATCGTCGGGTCCAAGCCCTATGCCGCCAGCGGCGCCTACATCAATCGCATGAGCAACTACTGCGCCGGCTGTCGCTACGACGTCAAAGGTCGGCTTGCGGACGACGCCTGTCCGTTCAACGCCCTCTACTGGGACTTTCTGGACCGCAACAACAAGCGGCTGGCGGGGTCGGGGCGGCTGATGATGCCGTACAAGAACCTTTCCCGGATGGACCCGGCCGAGCGTCAGCGGATCGGCGCGAAGGCCGACGCCCTGCGCGAGGCCATGGGCGCCGTACCGGTCTAGGCCCGCGAGAGGCCGAGTTGCACGACGTTGGTGCGTCTGGTCCTGAAGCCGGCCTCGCAATAGGCGAGGTAGAAGCGCCACAGCTTGCGGAACCGATCGTCGAAGCCCTGCGCCTTCACCTCGTCCCAGACCCCGTCAAAGCGGTGCAGCCACTGGTTCAGCGTGTCGGCGTAGCATTCGCCGAAGCGGTTCAGGCCGGTCCAGTCGAGTCCGGCGCGATCCGTCTGGGCTTTCAGCTTCTCCTCGCTGGGCAGCATGCCGCCCGGGAAGACGTACTTCTGGATGAAGTCGGCGTGCCGACGGTAGTGCTCGAAAAACTCATCCTTGATGGTGATGATCTGCAGTCCGGCGCGACCACCGGGTGACAGCACGTCATGGATCTTGCCGAAATAGGTCGGCCAGTATTCCTCACCGACCGCCTCGAACATCTCGATGGAGGCGACCCGGTCGAACCGACCCTGCACATCACGATAGTCGATGAGCTGGATGTCGGCCTTGTCGGCCAGCCCCTGCCTGAAAAGTCGCTCGCGTGCATAGTCATGCTGGGCCTGGGAGATGGTTATGCCGGTCACCTTGGCGCCGACCTCCTTCGCCGCGAACTCGGCAAAGCCGCCCCAGCCGCAGCCGATCTCCAGCACGGACTGCCCCGCCTGCAGGTCTATGGACCGGGCCAGGGTCGCGTACTTTTCGTGCTGGGCTTCTTCCAGCGACTGGTCGGAACGCTCGAAGCGAGCTGACGAATAGGTCATCGTCCGGTCCAGCCACAGTTCGTAGAACTGGTTGCCCAGGTCATAGTGGGCATGGATGTTCCGCTTGGAGCCGTCGCGGTCGTTGCGCCGCAGCAGGTGTGTCAGGAAATTCCAGGCCTGGACCAGCGGATTACCGGCCATGAGGCGGCTGATCTGGTCCAGATTCCAGCTGAAGGCGGTCAGCAAGGCCGGCAGGTCCGGGGTGTCCCATTCGCCGGCCATGTAGCCCTCGGCGAAGCCGATGTCGGCGGCTGACATGACGCGGCCTACCGCCTTGTAATCCTTCAGGATCAGCTCCGCCGCAGGACCCGGCTGGTGGCCCCGGAACTGAAGGCGCCGGCCACCCGGCATCACGACGTCGAGGTTGCCCGTTTCCCAGTTGTTGCGCAGGACCTTCATGGCCGTGCGAAAGGCCGCGGGCGCGGCCCGGAAGTCAGGCGTTTCCCACTCCGACGTGGCGTTTGCGGCGATCTCGCTCATGTTCGCTCCGCGTCTCCGAGGAAATATTATCACTGATTGTTGGTTGCGCGAGACCAAGGGTCTCGCCGGCGCTGACTCCGGATTTCGGCCCCGGCGGCCGCGCCCCGAAGGGCGCTCCCTTGAGGAAGAGCCGAAGGGCCTCCCAGTGGATGGCCGTCACCACCTTCACCGTGAGCAAGGGAATGGACCAGAAGAGCGCCTTAAGGTGCTGATCATCAAGGACTTCGCGGGTCGCCGACTGGGTGGCGACGAAGTCTGGTTTACCGGCGACCGCCTTGACGATCCGCAGGTCCAGCGTTTCGCCGGGCGCCGAAATGTCGAACCGGTACTCGCCTTCAACCTTGAAGAAGGGGGAGACGTAGAAGGCCTTCGTCGCCCTCTGGGTTTCCCGTGGCCCGCCGGTCGCCGGGATCACATAGGCATGGGTCTGGCCGAAGGTATTGTTGACCTCATAGATCACCGCCTCCAGTCGGCCATCCGCGGCATGGACGAAGAAAACCGAGAGCGGATTGAACACGAACCCAAGCAGGCGCGGAAAGCAGAGCAGACGGATCGTCGCGGCTTCAGCCTCCACGCCGGCCTCAGCCAGGGTGGCGCGAACCCACGGTCGCAACTGCTGGGCCTGGCGGTCACCATGGTCTCGGGGACAAAAGCTCATCAGCCCGCGCCGACCGAGCCGCATCCATTTCAGTCCCGTGAAGGCCTCCTCCACGCGATCAACGTCGACCAGCAGCTGGAACAGCCGGTAGCGGAATTCATGAGGACGAGGAGCGAAACGCTTGTGCCAGGTTTCGCCCACATAGAGGGCGGCGGCGGTCACGCGGCGGCTGCCCGGGCCAGGCTGGAAACGGACCCTTCGAAGCTGGAAACCCGGTGGTCAACGAAGTCCCAGGGAACTCGCCCGCCAAGAGCCAGGGCCACCTTTACGCCTGAGGTGATGCCGTCCTCATGGAAGCCGTAGCCCAGCCAGGCGCCAGCGTGCCAGACACCGCCCCGGCCCTGAATGCGGCCGATCCGGCGCTGCGCGGCGAGGGCCGGTGTGTCGAACTGGGGGTGGTCGTAATCGAACTCGGCGATCACCAGAGCCGGATCGGCGGGAGGCCCGTTGAGCGTGACGAACAGCGGGTCGGCCGTCGTCAGCATCTGAAGGTTGTTCATCCAGTAGGTGACGTAAGGCGCTGATCCAGATTGCCTATCGCCGATGTAGTTCCAGCTTCCCCAGGCCGAACGGCGGCCCGGCATCAGCGAAGGATCGCGGTGCAGCACCGCCTTGTTGGCCGAGTAGCGGACGGCGCCGAGGAAGGCGCGTTCCTCCTGATCGGCGTCGAGGAGCTTCAGGCTCTGGTCCGAGTGACAGGCGAGGATGACCTGGTCGAACAGTTCCGGCCCTTGGCCAGCCTCCACCAGCACCCCGCCCGGAACGCGTCGCACCGAGGTCACCGGCGCGTTCAGGCGCACCCGGTCGCCGAGCAGGCTGCCGATCTTTGCCACGTAGCTGCGGCTGCCGCCGGCGACGGTCTTCCACATCGGCGGCGTGAATTGCAGCAGGCCGTGATTCTGCAGGAAGCGCAGGAAGCTCTCGGCCGGAAAATCACCGATGCGGCCTTCGGTCGTCGACCAGATCGCGGCGCCCATCGGCAGCAGGTAGCGGTCCCGGAAACCCTCGGCGAAGCCGCGAAGCTTGAGGTAGGCGCCCAGCGACAGGTCCTTGAGGTCGGTTTTCAGGAGGTCGTTGCGCGCCATGTCGTTGAACCGGCGGATGTCGTTGAGCATCCGCAGGAAGGACGGGTTCAGCAGATTTCGCTTCTGGGCGAACACGCCCCTGGGAAAGTTCGACGACCACTCCACCCCGCCGCCCGCGCAGGCGAAGCTCATGTCGGTCATCCGGGTCTCGACGCCGAGGCTGTCCAGCAGGCCGACGAGGTTGGGATAGTTCTCTTCGTTGTAGACGATGAAGCCGGTATCGACAGCGACCGGCCCGTCCGAGCAGTCGACCGTAACGGTGTTGGCATGGCCGCCCAGACGGCCGTCCTTCTCGAACAGGACGACCTCATGACTGTCCTTCAGCGCCAATGCGGCGCCCAGACCGGAAACTCCCGAACCGATGACTGCGATTTTCACGAGAGTTCCGTCTCCAATGGCGCGGCTCTCAGGGCCGCGTAAGCTTCCAGCGCACGATCGCGGGCAACGGCGTGATCGACGATGGGCTTGGGGTAGTCCCGACCAAGCGTCAATCCAGCCGCGGCCAGAACATGAGGTACGGCCGTCCAGGGCGCATGGATGACTTTGTTCGGCAGCTTTCGCAATTCAGGGATCCACTGACGGACATAGGCGCCGTCCGGATCGAACTTCTCGCCCTGGGTGATCGGATTGAAGATCCGGAAATAGGGCGAGGCGTCAGCCCCGCTACCGGCCACCCATTGCCAGTTGGCGGCGTTCTGGGCGACATCGGCGTCGACCAGGCAGTCCCAGAACCAGGTCTCTCCGCGTCGCCAGTCGATCAGCAGATCCTTGATCAGGAAGCTGGCGACGATCATCCGCACCCGGTTGTGCATGAAGCCGGTCGCCCAGAGTTCACGCATGCCGGCGTCAACGATCGGATAGCCGGTGAGTCCCTTGCACCAGGCTTCGAAGGGCTTTTCGTTCTCGCTCCAGACGAAGCGGTCCCACTCCGGCCTGAAATTCCGGGTCGGAAGATCGGGCCAATGGAAAAGCAGGTGATGGTGGAATTCTCGCCAGCCGACTTCGGCGAGGAACTTCTCGACCTGGGCATGGGGGGCGCCGTGGTGGGCGGCGTCCTCGGCGGCCCGCCAGATTTGCCGGGGGCCGATCTCGCCGAAATGCATGTGCGGAGAGAGGCGCGAGGTTCCGGCGCGGTCCGGCCGGTTACGGTCTTCCGAATAGGCGCCGACCGCACCGCCGAGAAAATCGTGCAGCGCCGCCTTGGCGCCCGCCTCGCCCGGCGTCCAGTCGGCAAATCCCCTGGACCAGTCGGGCTTGCTGGGATGCAGGTTCCAATCGGCCAACCGATCCGATCGGGGCCATGAGGCCGGCGCCGGAATCTCGCTGGGCGCCTGATGCAGGACGAACGCGCCGATCCGCTGGCGCGCCGCCCGCCAGTAGGGGGTGTAGACCTTGTAGGGGCCGCCGGAGCCGGACTGGATTTCCCAGGGCTCGTTCAGCAGGGCGGCGTTGCAGGAGTGGCATCGGGTTCCGGCCTCGGTCAGTCCTGCCTTGATCGCCTTGTCACGGGCGATGGACCCGGCGTCGTAGAGCCGGTTCCAGTGGACGGCGCCGGCGCCCGTTTCCTCGACAAGACTCGTCAGAACCTCCGCCGCCTTGCCACGGCGCAGGATCAACCGCGACCCGCGCGCCTCAAGGTCCTCGGCCAGCGCCTTAAGAGACTTGTCCAGCCACCAGAGCGACGCCCCTCCCATCGGTCGCACGCCCTCTGTCTCATCAAGGATATAGACCGGAATGACCGGCCCCTCGATGGCCATCAGGGCCGGATTGTCGGCCAGCCGCAGGTCCTGGCGCAGCCAGAGGAGGGTCGGGGCGTCTTGTCTTGGCGTACTCACGCCAAGCGGTACGCGGACGCGCGCGGTATGGATCACTGATGCCGGTCTTGACCGACCCGGCGTCACGGAGCACAGCCTGCCTCTCATGGACCTAGCCGGCCTTCAGAAACTCCTCGACGCCGTCGTTGGCGCCCGCGTCGCCTGTGTGGGCGATGTGATGGTCGACCGCTTCGTCTATGGCGATGTCAGCCGCACCAGCCCCGAGGCGCCCGTGCCGGTGCTGGCCCTCGGCCGCGAAACAGCCATGCTGGGCGGGGCGGGCAATGTGGCCCGCAATGTCGCGGCGCTGGGCGGCAAGGCGGCCCTGGCCGGATTGATCGGTGATGACGCCGCCGGCAAGGAGGCGCTGCGGATGATCAGCGCCGAGGCGGGCGTGGAGTCCCACCTGATCGCCGAGTCGGGGCGCCCGACCACGGTCAAGACCCGCTACGTCGCGTCGGGTCAGCAACTGCTGCGGGTCGATTCGGAAGACGCCTCGCCCGCTGTCCGCGACACGGAAAAGAAGATCGCGGATTCGGCCCGCTACGCCGCCGAGGGGGCAGGGGCGATCCTGCTGTCCGACTATGGCAAGGGGGCGGTGACCCAGAAGGTCATCGAGGCCTGTCTCGACGCCCGCGCCTCCGGGGCGGTGCTGATCGTCGATTCCAAGGCCCGCAGCTTCGCCCGCTACGGCGCCGCCGACATCGTCAAGCCCAACGCCAGCGAACTGTCCCGCGCCACCGATATGCCGACCGAGACCGACGAGGAGGTCGAAGCCGCGCTGAAGCACGCCCTGGACCTGTCGCGCTGCAAGGCCGTGCTGGTCACCCGCGCCGCCAAGGGCATGTCCCTCGCCGTGCGCGGCGAGGGGGTGAAGCACTATCCGGGGCGCCCCCGCGAAGTGTTCGACGTCTCCGGGGCCGGCGACACGGCGCTGGCCGCCCTCGGCCTGGCCCTGGCCGCTGGTCAGACGATGGACGACGCCGTCAGCTTCGCCCTGCTGGCGAGCGGTGTCGTGGTCGGCAAGGCCGGCACCGCCACGGCCACTCCGCGCGACCTGGTCGAAGCCGAGATCGCCGCCCACCTGGCCCCCGCCGAGGCCAAGCTGGCCAGCCCGGTCCAGATGGCCCAGCAAGCCGCCGACTGGCGCCGTCAGGGCCTAAAGGTCGGCTTCACCAACGGCTGCTTCGACATCCTGCACAAGGGCCATGTCGCCTACCTTGCCCAGGCCCGCGCCTGGTGCGACCGGCTGATCGTGGCGGTGAACAGCGACAGCTCGGTGCGCGCCCTCAAGGGCGAGGGCCGGCCGGTGAACGACCTGGAAAGCCGGGCGATGGTGCTGGCGGGCCTCGCCGGCGTCGACCTGGTCACCGCCTTCGATGAAGACACGCCGTTGAAGCTTATCGAGGCCGCCCGCCCCGACGTTCTGATCAAGGGCGCCGACTACACCGTCGAGGGCGTCGTGGGCCATGAACTGGTTCAGGGCTGGGGCGGCGAGGTGAAGCTGGCCCCGCTCGTCGACGGCTATTCGACCACCGCCGCCATTGCCCGCATGACTGCCAAGGAAGCCTGAAATGACCCGCCGTATCGTCTTCGTCACCGGCGGGGCCGGCTTCATCGGTTCCAACGTCGTCGCCAGGCTCTGCGAAGACCCGACCCTCGATGTCGTGGTCTGCGACTGGCTTGGCACGGCCGACGGCGGCAAGTGGAAGAATATCGCCAAGCATCCGATCGGGGACTTCGTGCCGCCGGAGGAGATGATGGACTGGCTGGAGAAGCGCTGGCGCGACATCGAATGCGTCATCCACATGGGCGCCATCAGCTCGACCACCGAGCCCGACGCCGACAAGATCATGCAGACCAACTTCTGCCTGAGCCGCGATCTCTTCCGCTGGTGCGCCGACCGTCAGCGCCGCTTCATCTATGCCTCCAGCGCGGCCACCTACGGCGATGGCGTCACCGGCTTTGACGACAACGACGACCTGGACTCGCTCAAGGCCCTGAAGCCCCTCAACGCCTACGGCTGGTCCAAGGCCCTGTTCGACGTCTTCGCCGCCCGCCAGGCCGCCCGGGACTATCATCCGCCGCAATGGGTCGGCCTGAAGTTCTTCAACGTCTACGGCCCCAACGAGCACCACAAGGACAGCATGAAGTCGGTGGCCGCCCAGATCTTCCCGAAGGTGAAGTCCGGCCATACCGTCCAGCTCTTCAAGAGCCATAATCCCGACTACGCCGACGGCGGCCAACTGCGCGACTTCGTCTATGTCCGTGATGTCGCCGACGTCATCGCCTGGCTGGTGGACACCCCTTCGGTCAACGGCATCTACAACCTCGGCTCCGGCCAGGCCCGCAGCTTCTCGGAGATGGCGGAGGCGGTGTTCAAGGCGGCCGGCAAGGCGCCGCTGATCGACTACGTCGACATGCCCTACAGCATTCGTGACAAGTACCAGTACTTCACCCAGGCCCGCATGGACCGCCTGCGCGAGGCCGGCTACCCGGGCCAGTTCACCCCGCTCGAGGACGGCATCACCGAGTATGTGACGAAGTACCTCGCGGCGTCTGACTCCTATCGGTGAGGCAGCCGTGGCTGACTTCATCCTGCTGATGCACGGCGACACGACCGGGCATGAGACGGGCTGGGACGCCTATTTCACGCGGCTGAATGACCTCGGCGTCTTCCAGGGCGGCAGTGCGGTCGGCGTCGGCGCGAGCTTTCGGAAAAGCGGGACGCCTGGACCCGCCGTCGATCACCTGACCGGCTACATCCGGGTCGAGGCCGAGAGTCTCGAGGCGGCGCTGGCCCTGCTGACGTGTAACCCGGTGTATGAGGCCGGCGGAACGGTCGAGATCCGGTCGCTGCCGCGCGACGACTAGTCTGGAACGGGTGCGTTAGGGCTTAACCCTCAGGCTCCGGCGTGCGAGGTTGGCGGCATGCCACCGTGGTTGCAAGGACGCCGACTCTGGATCGCGCTGGGCGCCGTGGCGCTCAGCCTGCTGCTGGGTCTGGCCTGGATGGTCTATGGGGTTGATGTGCTCCGCGCCTCCCTCGACCCGCGGGTGCCGTTCCAGACCTATGATCCGCCGGGCAAGCCCGACTACGCCCAGGCCCGGGCCTGGGCGCTGATCCCCAAGGCGGCGGACAGGCCCAGGGTCGATGATCCGGCCGCCGACGTCTTCTTCATCCATCCGACCACCTACGACGGCGGCGATCACTGGAATGCCCCGTTCCGCGATTCGAAGGCCACGCGGCTGACCCGCGACGTCATGCTGCCCAACTACGCCGGCCCCTTCGCAAAGGCCGGCCGGGTGTTCGCCCCTCACTATCGCCAGGCCAGTCTGTACGCCCAACTGACCCTGCGCGAGGACGCCCGCGACGCCCGCGCCTTTGCCTATACCGACGTGCGGGACGCCTTCCGGCTGTGGAAGGCGAAATACCGCGGCTCCAGACCCTTCATCCTGGTCGGCGTCGAGCAGGGCGGGCTGCTGGCGGCGCGCCTGCTGTCCGAGGAAATTGCTCCCGACCCGGCCCTGATGAAGCAGATGGCGGCCGCCTACTTTATCGAGACGGTGGTGCCCGCCGACGCCTATGGCCCGACCCGTCCGCCGCCGGCCTGCACCGCGCGCTACCAGGCCGGCTGTGTGCTGGCCTGGAAGTCGGGCGGGGCGGTGGAGCGGGGCCGGATCACGGAGCGCTCGCTGGTCTGGGGGCCGAACGGCGCCCTGGTCAATCTGGCCGGCCGCACGCCCTTGTGCGTCAACCCGCTGACCGGGACGGCGACCAACGAAGATGCGCCCGAGCGCTCAAACCTGGGCGCGGCCAATGCCTCCCGCCTGGCCTGGGGCGAACGTCCGCCGCTGATCGCCCGGGCGGTCCACGCCAGATGCGACGGGGGAATTCTCAAGGTTTCACGTCCCAGGTCGGGCGCCCTGCGGCGCAGCGGCGGTTGGGCGGATCGCTTGAGGATGCCGCCCTACAACCTTTTCTACGGCGACCTGGAAGCCGACGCCGAGGCGCGGGTCGCGGCGCTATTGGGCGTCCCCGAAGGGGCCAAGGCGGCGCCGCCGATCAGCCAGTCGATCTCGGTCGGCACGGTGCCGACCCACAGCATCGACTAGACTTGCCCCACCAGGGTCTTCAGACCCGCGTACTGCGGCTGGTCGATGCGCACCTGGTCGATGATCGAGGCTCTCAGGTGGGCCAGCAGCGCCGGATCGGTCGGCGAGATCGCCCCGTCACGGATCGTCGCACAAAGCTCGCTGTTCAGTGTCGCCCAGTCGCCGTCGTGGCCAAGCAGGGCCGCCATTCGGGTGACCTGCGCGTCCTCCGCCGCCTGGCCGCCGGCGATCTCGCGCTTGATCGCGGCCAGGGCGTTGACGGCGACGCGGGCATGGAAGGCGTCGCGGTCCTTAAGCTGCGGCGCGGCCCGTTCCTCGATGAACTTGATGACGCTCTCGATCAGTTCGATGCTGGTCGGCTGGCTGATCATGCGGCTTGCTCCAGCAGGGCGACGAGGTCGATTTCGGTTTCACTGGCCCGGCGGCCGATCATCGCCCGCTCGACCGAGGCGTCGGCGCCGCTGGCATAGGCCATGTACATGGTCAGGCACATGCAGCCCCATTTCAGCGAGCCCAGCATCTCCCAGTAGAGGACGCGTTCGAGGCTGATCTCACGGCCGCCGGCCGCGTGGTAGGCGTCCAGCAGGTCGGCGTAGTCGCCAAAGCCGCCGACCGGTTTTGCGCCGCCGAAACGCCAGCTGCGGGTGCAGATCCAGCCCATGTCCTCAGCCGGGTCGCCCAGATGCGCCAGCTCCCAGTCGAGTACGCCGACCAGGCCCTGCTCGGGGTGGACCATGATGTTGCCATTGCGGAAATCGCCGTGGACCAGCACAGGCGTGTCCAGGGCCGGGGCGCGGTCGCGCAGGAAGCGGATGGCGGCCTCGAAGATCGGTCTTTCGGCCCCGGAGCCGCGATAGACGGCCTCGTACTTCTCCAGCTCGGTCAGCGCGCTGGATGTCACCAGAGGCGGCAGGCCTTCGGTCGGTACGGCGTGAATGGCCGCCAGGGCCTTTCCGCACTGCGCCGCGAGGCGCGGGCGAATGGCCTCGAAGGGCTGGTCGCGGGCGATGCGCTTGCCCAGGGTCTCGCCCTCCAGCCGGGCCATCACATAGGCCTCGCCGATATCGCTGCCCGGGGCGCTTTCAGCCAGCACCCTGGGAACGATCGCCCCCTGGGCGGCGGCGGCGCGGATCAGAGCGGCTTCGGTCGCCAGGGGCACGGCTGTCCCGCTGCCTGTCGCGCTCGGCGGCTTGCGACGCAGGATCATCGGCGCGCCGGTGTCGGTCTCGAAGGCCCAGGTTTCCTGGCTGGCCCCGCCGGAAAGGCGGCGCAGGTTGACCACCGTCGTGGCGCCGGCGTCGAGCTGCGGGGCGAGGGGGGCGAGGGCCTGTTGAAGTTCGTCCATGATTTCGATTCCGACCCTTCACCCACCGTCAGTCAACCGATTGCCGAAGCCTCGGCGGGATAACCCGGCCGTCAGTCGCCCTGCGCCGCCGGCCGCCAGTCGAACAGTTCCTGCAGCGTCCTAAGGCGCTGGCCCCGTTCGCCCGTCAGCTCGGGATCGCGGGCCAGCACCAGGCGGGCGTCGTCGGCGGCCACGGCGATCAGGTCGCGGTGGGCCGCCGGGTCAGCCAGGCGATAGGCCGGGAAGCCGCTCTGCTTGAGGCCCAGCGGGTCGCCGCCGCCGCGCAGTTCGAGGTCCTTCTCCGCGATCTCGAAGCCGTCGTCGGTCTTGCGCAGGATATCGAGCCGTTGTTCGGCGATGTCGCCGAGCGGCGGGTCGTAGATCAGCAGGCAGGCGCTTTCCCGCCGGCCGCGCCCGACCCGGCCGCGCAGCTGGTGCAGTTGCGCCAGGCCGAAGCGGTCGGCGTGTTCGATGACCATGATGGTGGCATTGGGCACATTGACCCCGACCTCGACCACGGTGGTGGCGACCAGCACCGGCAGACGACCCTCGGCGAAGGCGCTCATCACCTCGTCCTTCTCGGCGCCGCTCATCTGGCCGTGGACCAGCCCGACGTGCGAGCCCATCACCTTGCGCAGTTCGGTCGCCCGGGTCTCGGCGGCCATGACGTCGAGCTCCTCCGACTCGGCGACCAGAGGGCAGATCCAGAAGGCCTGCGCGCCCTCCGACACGGCGTTGCGCAGGCGTTCGATGACCTGTGGCAGGCGAGGGGAGGGAACCGCCGCCGTGGCCACCGGCGTGCGGCCGGGCGGCTTCTCATCGATACGGCTGACGTCGAGGTCGCCGAACACCGTCAGTTCCAGGGTGCGCGGGATCGGTGTCGCCGACATGGCCAGGAGATGCACCCCGGCGCCCTTGTCGGTCAGGCGTTTTCGCTCGTTGACCCCGAAGCGGTGCTGTTCGTCGATGACGGCCAGGCTCAGGCCCCTGAACCTCACCTCGTCCTGGAACAGGGCGTGGGTGCCTACGGCGACGCCGGCCGTGCCGTCCATCAGGGCCATGAGCTTTTCGGCCCGCACCCCGCCCTTGTCGCGACCCGTCAGCAGCACGACCCGGATCCCAAGTGGCTCCAGCATCGGGGCGATGGTCTCGAAGTGCTGGCGGGCCAGGATTTCGGTCGGGGCCATCAGCGCCGCCTGTCGTCCGGCGTCCAGCACGTCGGCGATGGCCAGGGCGCAGACGATGGTCTTGCCCGAGCCGACGTCCCCTTGAAGCAGGCGGCTCATCCGCTCGCCGGCCTGGAGATCGCCGCGGATTTCGGACAACGCCCGGATCTGCGCGCCCGTCAGTTTCCAGGGCAGGTTCGCTTCCAGCCGGTCGGCCAGCTGGCCGGCGAGGATGGCCGGAGCGGGCTCGGTCTTCCGCGCCGCCTTGCGCTGGGCCAGGGCCAGTTGGTGCGCCAGCAGTTCGTCGAAGGCCAGGCGCCGCCTGGCCGGGCCAAGGGGGGCGATATCGGCGTCGCTTCGGGGGTTGTGCAGCAGGTCCAGCGCCTCGCGCCAGCTCGGCCAGCGCTCGCGGGCCAGCCAGGCCGGGTCCTGCCATTCGGCCAGATCCGGCGCCCGTTCCAGCGCCTCATGGGCCAGTTTGCGAACCGTGCGGGCGGGCAGTCCGGCGGTGGCCGGGTAGACGGCTTCCAGTTCCGGCACCTCGGCGGCGCGGGCGATATCGACGAAATAGTCAGGGTGGACGATCTGCAGCTCGGCCCCGAAGCGCTCGACCTTGCCGCTGACGATGCGTTTGGCGCCGACCGGGTGCTGGCGCTCAAGATGCGGGCCGTGACCCTTGAAGAAGGCCAGGGTGACGAAGCCGGTCGCGCCGTCGAAGGCCCGGATGCGCCAGGGCTGCTGCAGGGCGCGGGGTTTCATGTGGGCGTCGATGGTCACCGACAGGGTGGCGACCTCGCCCTCGATCAGATGCGCGAAATCGGAGGGGCGGCGGTGGATCAGGCTGTGGGGCTTGAGGAAGAGGACATCGCGGACAAGCGGCCCGGCCAGCTTCTCGATCAGAGGCGCGACCTTGGGCCCGACGCCCTTGAGGGTCGAGATCGAGGCGAACAGCGGGAAGAGAATCTCCGGACGCATGAGCCGAGGTATAGCGCGGGGGTGGGGAGGCCGACAAAGGCCCGTGGCGACGGGGCGGGCTAATCGAAGCGGTTGTCCATCATACCACGGCCGGGCCGACCCACATTAACAGCGAGATTCTCTGGCCCAGGGGGCGAAACGCTTGCTGGCGTAGGTTTTGGCGTGGGTCGAGGCTGTGTGGGCGTAGCCTCCAGTGTAGCCTCGGCGTAGGTCGACTGTGCGCGTTTGTAGGTCGCAATGAGGTCCCGCCGACCTACAGGCCTCCGCCGGACCGTTCGAGCGGTCCGGTCAGGGCCTCCAAAAGCGATGAATATGTCTAGACATATTCCGAACCGGATCTCAGAACCGCCGGAAGGGCTCGATTTTCCTCAGGAATTCCTGGTGCGTGCCGAAGTCCTGGTGGTCGGCGATCTGGGGTTCGAGCGAGGCGGCCTCCAGCAGCCAGCGCTGGGCCGAGCCGTAGCGTTCGTGCCGGCGCCAGCGGGCGGTGTCCTCGATCATGGCGCGCAGGATCGCGGCGGCGGCCAGGGGATATCGAGCTTCCAGCAGGCGGGCGGCGGGTTCGAGGAGGTCGACGGCGTCGCCCTTGAGGTCACCGACACGGGTCAGGACGAGGCGGGCCGCTTCGGCGGCGTTTGGCCATTCGACGAAGAAGCGCAGGGCCATGGCGGCATTGTTGAAGTCGCGGGCATAGACCATGGCGCGGTCTTCGGCCTCGACATCGTCGAAATCGCCCAGGCGCTTGAGGTGGGCCCGCAGCAGGTCGGCGTCGAGGCGCTCCTCGAAGCCGGCCCAGCGGATCTCCTGCGCCTCGGCGTTGCGGCCGTCGGCCTCGAGGGCGGCCAGCCAGCCGCGCTCCCAGTCGGCGGTGCTGCGAGTGCGGGGACCGGCGGTCGGGCGGGCGCGTTCCAGGGCGGCGAAGGCTTCGGCGGTCCGGCCGGCGGCCAGCAGGCGGGACGCGACATGGGCGCCGACCAGCGGCTCCTCCAGTTCCCTGGGCGTCCAGGTGGCGATGAAGCCTTCCACGTCGCCCTGGGCGTCGGCGATCTGCTGGACGGCCCGGCGCAGGGTCAGGCTGGTGCGGGCCCGGCGGTTGATGGCCCCCGTCAGCTTTTCCCGCAGCGCCCACATGGCGGCGTCGTCCAGCGCCGGCAGGACGGCGGCGACGATGCCGCTCATCAGGCCCTCGGTGTCGGAGGTCAGCATTTCGAAGACCCGGTCGGCGAGGCCGCCCGGCTTGGCCTTGGCGGCCACGGCCAGGGGGCCGAGGTCCTGGACGGCAAGCGTGAAAACGGCGGCGACCTCGCCCTTGGAGTCGTCGATGCGGTCCATGACCGGGTCGGCCAGGGCCAGCAGCCGCCACAGCAGTTCCAGCGCCACGAAGGGGTTCAGTTCGGCCATCGGGCCGGCGATGGCGGCGCGCAGCTGCTTCAGCTCGCGGACAAACTCGGCGTAGCGGCGCCAGGTGATGCGCGTGCGCTTCTCGGCGATGGAGGCGAGGCGCTTGTCGAGCTCATTGGCCAGGTCGTCGGGCCCGGCCTCGCCCGCCAGTTCCAGCCGCAAGCGCCGCTTGATGGCCGCCTGACCCTCGGTGATCTCCATCATCAGGGCGGCCAGCCGCTCCGCCCCCAGCCGCTCGAGATTGGCGAGGTTGAGGGTCTTCTTCGATCCGGAGCGTTTGACGGGCGCCTTCATGGGGAATGTGGATACCTTGCGTCGGCGGCGCGTTGGAAGGCTGAAGGCACGACCGGCGCTCAAGAGGGGACATCCGCCGCTCAAACACCGTCATCCTGCGGGCCGTCCGGGATGATGGGTGGGGTTGGGTGAGCCGGATTCTCGTCGCATGGGTAGCGGAGAGCCCTTTCCCACTGGCCTATGCCGCCACCCCGCCCTATATCCCGCCGCCTGCATGGATGACGCTCGCTTGAAACGCCTGCGGATGCGCGCCTGGCGGCGTGGTTTCCGGGAAATGGACCTCATTCTGGGGCCCTTCGCGGACCAGCACGCCCAGGATCTGGCTGAGGCCGAACTGGCCGCCTTCGAGGCGCTGCTGCAGGCTGACGACCAGGATGTCTACGGCTGGATCATCGGGCGGGAACCGCCCCCCGCCGAACACGATACCTCCCTGTTGAAGAAACTGCAGGCCTTCGACCCTTCCCAAGGCATCGGCCGTGGCGCGTGACGGCGATCTGAAGACCATCGCGAAGGGCGAGGGCCGCCTCGACCTGACCTCGGCGCCCGAAGGGTTCGACGCCCTGGTGATGGCCGACCTGCTGCGCACCCGCGGCGGTCCCGCCCTGTTCGTCGCCCGCGACGGCACGCGGGCCGAGGCGTTCGTCGGGGCCATGGGGTTTTTCGCGCCCGAGATCGAGGTGGTGCAGTTCCCCAGCTGGGACTGTCTGCCCTACGACCGCGTCGGCCCGGCGCCGGCCGTCGCCGCCCAGCGCATGGCGACGCTGTCGCGGCTTGCCGCCGGGGTGGACGCCAAAAAGCCGCTTCTGCTGGTCGCCGCCATGGCCGGGGCCATGCAACGGGTTCCGCCCCGCGCTTCGGTGATCGAGGCCACCTATTCGACCCGGCCGGGCGCGACGGTGAAGATCGAGGACCTGGAGCGGTACTTCGCGGTCAACGGCTATCAGCGCGCCTCGACCGTTTCGGAGCGCGGCGAGTTCGCCATCCGGGGCGGGGTGATCGACGTTTTTCCGCCGGGCGGGGATGAGCCTTTGCGGCTGGACCTGTTCGGCGACAGCCTGGAATCGATCCGCGCCTTCGATCCGGAAACGCAGCGGTCGACCAAGCAACTGCATGACATCCGCCTGCTGCCGGTCAGCGAGGCCTTGCTCGACAAGGAGTCCGTGGCCCGTTTCCGCAAGGGCTATGTCGGCCAGTTTGGGGCCCCGGGCCAGGATGCGCTCTACGAAGCCGTCAGCGAAGGCGGCCGGCGCGCGGGGATGGAGCACTGGCTGCCACTCTTCTACCCGCACCTCGAGACCCTGTTCGACTATCTGCCGGACGAGGCCCTGATCGCCTTCGACCACCAGGCGACCGAGGCGCGCGAAGAGCGGCTGAGCGTCATCAACGATGCCTATGACAGCCGCGCCGACGCCCTGCGCAAGGACAGCTATCGGCCGCTGAAGCCGGATGCGCTGTACCTGACGGCCAAGGAATTCGACGGGCTGATGAGCCTGCGGGCCACCCGCTGGTTCACGCCCTTCCAGCGCGAGGGCGCCGCCGTCGTCGACATGGGCGCCCGGCAGGGCCGCACCTTCGCGGCCGAGCGCCAGCAGGACAGCGTCAACCTGTTCGAGGCCACGGCCGAGCATGCCAGGGCCCTGAGCGCTGCCGGCAAGCGGGTGCTGTTCGCCAGTTGGTCGGAGGGCAGTTCCGAGCGGCTCGGGACCATGCTGGCCGACCACGGCATGAAGAAGCTGCCGGTCGCCAAATACTGGCAGGCGGCCAAGGCCAACGACCCGAAAGTCCCGCAGCGCGTCGTGCTGCCGCTGGAGCACGGATTCGAGACCGACAATCTGGCGGTCATCTCCGAGACCGACATCCTCGGCGACCGCCTGGCCCGGCCGCGCAAGAAGCGCCGCGCCGCAAACTTCCTGGCCGAGGCCAGCGCCCTGACGCCCGGCGACCTGGTCGTCCACATCGACCACGGCATCGGTCGGTATGAGGGGCTGAAAACCCTGGAAGTGCAGCAGGCGCCGCACGACTGCCTGGAACTGCAGTACGGCGGCGAGGCCAAGCTCTACCTGCCGGTCGAGAACATCGACCTGCTCACCCGCTACGGCGCAGAGGGCGACGGCGTTCAGCTGGACAAGCTGGGCGGCGCCGCCTGGCAGTCGCGCAAGTCGAAGGCCAAGGAGCGGCTGCGGGTCATGGCCGAGGGCCTGATCGCCATTGCCGCCGCCCGGGCCACCAAGTCGGTCGAGGAGACCGATCCGCCGTCCGGCCTGTTCGACGAGTTCTGCGCCCGCTTCCCCTATGAGGAGACGGACGACCAACTGAACGCCATCGCCGATATCCTGACCGATCTGGGATCCGGCAAGCCGATGGACCGGCTGATCTGCGGCGACGTCGGGTTCGGCAAGACCGAGGTGGCCCTGCGCGCGGCTTTCGTCATGGCCATGAGCGGCAAGCAGGTGGCGGTGGTCTGTCCAACCACCCTGCTGGCCCGCCAGCACTTCAAGACCTTCACCGAGCGCTTCCAGGGCTGGCCGATCAAGATCCGCCGGCTGTCTCGTCTGGCCCCCGCCGCCGAGGCCGCCGAGACCCGCGAGGGGCTGGCCAACGGCGAGTTCGAGATCGTGGTCGGCACCCATGCGGTGCTGTCCAAGCTGGTCAGCTTCAAGGACCTGGGGCTGGTCATCGTCGATGAGGAGCAGCACTTCGGGGTCAAGCACAAGGAGAAGCTGAAAGAGCTTCGCGCCGATGTGCATATGCTGACCCTGACCGCCACGCCGATCCCGCGCACCCTGCAGATGGCGCTCAGCGGCATCCGCGAGATGTCGATCATCGCCACGCCGCCGGTCGATAGGCTGGCGGTGCGGACCTACGTCATGCCCTGGGACGAGGTCTCCCTGCGCGAAGCCTTGCTGCGCGAGAAGTATCGCGGCGGCCAGAGCTATTTCGTCACCCCGCGCATCAAGGACCTGCCGGACCTCGAGAAGTTCCTGCGCGTCTCGGTGCCCGAGGTGAAGTTCGTGGTCGGCCACGGCCAGATGGCCCCGACCCAGCTCGAGGAGGTGATGACCGCCTTCTACGACGGGCAGTACGACGTTCTGCTGTCGACGACGATCGTCGAGAGCGGGCTGGATATCCCGTCGGCCAACACGATGATCATCCACCGGGCCGACATGTTCGGCCTGAGCCAGCTCTACCAGCTGCGTGGACGGGTCGGCCGCTCGAAGGCGCGGGCCTATGCCTACATGACGACGCCGGTCGAAAAGCAGCTGACCCTGTCGGCCGAGAAGCGGCTGCAGGTGCTGCAGAGCCTCGACAGCCTGGGGGCCGGCTTCCAGCTCGCCAGCCACGACCTCGACATTCGCGGCGGCGGCAACCTGCTGGGCGACGAACAGAGCGGCCATATCCGCGAGATCGGGGTGGAGCTGTACCAGCAGATGCTGGAAGAGGCCGTGGCGGCGCTGAAGGAGCGCGCGGGCGAGGAGTCGCTCAGTGATCGCGGCTGGTCGCCGGCCATCAACACTGGCGCCGCCGTGCTGATCCCGGAAGAATATGTGCCGGACCTCAACGTCCGCCTGTCGCTGTACCGTCGCCTGTCGGAAGCCGAGAAGTCGGCTGATCGCGAGGCCCTCGCCGCCGAACTGATCGACCGTTTCGGGCCGTTGCCGCCGGAGACCGACAGCCTGCTGAAGGTGGTGGCGATCAAGGGGCTGTGCCGCGAGGCCAATGTCGGCAAGATCGACGTCGGGCCCAAGGGCGCCGTGATCCAGTTCCGCAACGACTACTTCGAGAACCCCGGGGCGCTGGTCGGGCATATCGCCAAGAATGCAGCCGTGTGGAAGCTGCGTCCGGACCAGAAGATCGTGGTCAAGGGCGAGTGGGACACACCGGCTCAGCGGCTGGATGCGGCGGAGAAGGTGCTGGGCGTGCTGGCGAGGCTGGCAAGGGGCGGCTGATCGGTTCGTGCGTCCTTCGACACGCGGCCTGCGGCCGCTACTCAGGATGACGACCTTGGGTGGGCTGCACAGCTATTCGTCATCCTGAGCAGCCCGCGCATGCGGGCGTGTCGAAGGACGCACCCCCTTGCCGCCACAACCCACCACACCCTACCATCACGCCAGGAGGGCCTCTGATGACCAAACTGACCGTCAACGGCAAACCGGTGACCGTGGCTTCCGAGCCCGACACGCCGCTGCTCTGGGTGCTCCGCGACGAGCTGGACCTGAAGGGCGCCAAGTACGGCTGCGGCATCGCCCAGTGCGGGGCCTGCACGGTGCTGGTTTCCGGCCAGCCGGTGCGCTCCTGCAGCCTGGCCGTCGGCGATATCGCCGGGGCCGAGGTGACCACCATCGAGGGCCTGGCAAACGATGACCCCGTGCAGAAGGCCTGGATCGATATCCAGGTCCCGCAATGCGGCTTCTGCCAGCCGGGCCAGATCATGAGCGCCAAGGGCCTCCTCGCCGAGAACCCCAAGCCGGACGACGCCGCCATCGACGCCGGCATGGCCGGAAACCTTTGCCGCTGCGGGACCTACCTGCGCATCCGCGCCGCCATCAAGGCGGCCAGCGGCCAGGCTGCCTGAGGACGATGACGATGAACGCTCCGCTCAATCGCCGCGCCTTCCTGGCCACCACCGGCGCCTTCACCTTAAGCTTCACGGTCGCCCCGCTCGCCAGCGCCCAGGCGACGGCCGCGCCCGCCTGGACCGCCTACCTGGCGATCGGCGCGGACGGCCGCGTCCACCTGCATTCCCCGACCACGGAGATGGGGCAGGGGACCCATACCGCCCACGCCGCCATCATCGCCGACGAGATCGGCGTGCCGCTGGCCTGGGTCACTGTCGATACGCCCGAGCCGAGCGATCCCTTCCGCCGTGGCGGCCAGATGGGCTCTGGCGGCAGCCTGGGCGTGCGCGCCTGGTGGGACGCCCTGCGCAAGGTCGGGGCTTCGGCCCGCCAGAGCCTGATCAACGCCGGCGCGGCCAAGGCCAAGGTCCCGGCCGCCGAGGTCACCATCGTCGATGGCAAGCTGCTACGGGCCGGCAAACCCCTGATGTCGCTGGGCGAGGCGGCGAAGCTGGCCGCCGCCGCTCCGGCCGTCGAAGGGACCCCGAAGGACCCCAAAACCTACACCATCGTCGGCAAGTCGACGCCGCGCGTCGACATCCCCGCCAAGGTGCGGGGTGAGCCGATCTTCTCGTCCGATTTCACCCTGCCCGGCATGGTCTACGCCTGCGCCGTGCTGTCGCCGGTCTGGACCGGCAAGGTCGCCAAGCTCAATGACGCCCCGGCCCTGGCCGTGAAGGGCGTCGAGCGCGTCGTGGCCTTCGACGGCGGCGCGGCGGTGGTGGCCAAGACCCAGTGGGCGGCCATGAAGGGCGCCCAGGCGCTGGAGGTCTCCTGGGCCTCGACAGCCTATGACGGCCTGAGCTCCGACGCCATCTCGGCGGCCATGCTGATGGGCCTGGACAAGGATGCCGAGGCCATCGGGGCCCGCAACGACGACGTCACGGCCGCCTTCGCGGGCGCCGCGAAGATGGTCGAGGCGGACTACGAGGTTCCCTACATCGCCCACACGCCGATGGAGCCCTTCTCGGTCACCCTCGCGCCCACCGCCGACGGCGGGCTGGAGCTCTGGGGGCCCTTCCAGACCCAGGACCGCAATCGCGGCACGGCCACCAAGTCCGCCGGCCTGCCGGTCGAAAAGGTCAGGCTGCACACCCTGATGCTGGGCGGCGGCTTCGGCCGCCGGCTGGGCGACGACGGCATCCCGTCCGCCGTGGCCGTGGTCATGGCGCTGAAGAAGCCGGTGAAGGTGTTCTGGCGGCGTGAGGACGAGATCGGCCAGGGCTGGTATCGCCCGGCCCAGGTGGCCCGCATGAAGGCGGCGCTCGACAAGGACGGCAAGCTGACCGCCTTCCACATCCGCACGGCCGGCCCCTCGATGCGCGACAGCTTTGCGCCGGGCGGCCTGCCCAAGGGCCAGATCGATGGCTCGTCGGTGCAGATCCTGCCGGAAATCCTCTACAAATTCCCGACCTACAAGATCGACTGGGTGCGGGTCGATCAGGTCATCCCCATGGCCCCCTGGCGCTCGGTCGGGGCCACCCAGAACGGCTATTTCGTCGAGAGCTTCATCGACGAGGTGGCGCTGGCGGCCGGCAAGGATCCGGTCCAGCTGCGCCGCGAACTGCTGGCCGACAACCCCCGGGCCCTGAAGGTCATCGACGCCGCCGCCAAGGCCGGCGACTGGGGCAAGCCTCTGCCGAAGGGCCACGCGCGGGGATTCGCCTTCGTCTACAGCTTCGCCAGCCTCTGCGCCCATGTGGTCGAGGCCAGCCTGACGGACGGCGTCGTCACCGTCCACAAGGTGACCTGCGTCATCGACTGCGCCCGTGTGGTCACCCCGGACGGGGCCCGCAACCAGATGGAGGGCGGCATCGTCCAGGGCCTGTCGACGGCGCTGTTCGAAGGGATCGAGGTCGCCAACGGGTCCTGCCAGAACCGCAATTTCGACGGCTACCGGATCATGCGGATGAACGAGGCGCCGAAGGTGATCGAGACCATCTTCATCGAGAACGACGAGCCGGTGCTCGGCGGGATCGGCGAACCCGGCCTGCCGCCGGCCACGCCGGCCCTGGTCAATGCGCTGGCGAAACTGACCGGCAAGCCGCTCCGCAAGCTGCCGATCTCGCAGGCGCTGTCGCAGGCCTGACGCGCCAGGCGTCGTGAAATTGTCGGCGGGGCGCCCCATGAGGACGCTCCGCATCGTTGTTCAGGTAGGTCCATGACGCTTCGCCACTGGTCCGGCGCCCTCGCCGGCCTTTCCATCCTCGCCGTCGCCGGCGTCTCGCAGGCCGCCGACGCCAGGCCGGTTCCGAAGCTTTTGGTGGTGATCAGCGTCGACCAGTTCAGCTCCAACCTCTTCAACCAGTACCGCAGCCGCTATGTCGGCGGACTGCGCACCCTGGCGGACCAGGGGCTGGTGCATATCAACGGTTACCAGACGCATGCGGCCACCGAGACCTGCCCCGGCCACTCGACCATCCTGACGGGCAAACATCCCAACAAGACCGGCATCCCGGCCAACGACTGGCTCGACCCGGTCACCGGCAAGAGCGCCTACTGCCTCAGCGCCCCGGCCAACAGGCTGGCGGGCGGTCTGACGGGCGGCAATGGCCCGGTCGGTCCCGACAACATGACGGCCACGACCCTCGGCGACTGGATGAAGGACGGCGGCGCCGGCGGCCGGGTCTTCGCCATCTCCGGCAAGGACCGCGGCGCCATCGCCATGGCCGGCCACAAGGCGGACGGCGTCTTCTGGTGGCGCGAAGGCTTCGGCTTCACGACTTACGTCGAGCCTGGCCAGACGGACGAGGCGCGCCTGGCGCCGGTCAAGGCCATCAACGCCGACCTCAAGGCCCGCTACGAGGGCAAGCCGGCGACCTGGACCTACGAGAACGCCTACTGCCGCACGCTGGAGGCCGACTACCAGATCGCCGGCCAGACCTGGCGCAGCCAGTTGCCGCCGGCCAGGGTGCAGTTCGACAACACCCCGCTGCTTGACGAGGTTACGGTCGAGGGCGCGATCCGCCTGATCGGCGAACAGAAGCTGGGCGCCGGCGCGGCCACCGACGTGCTGGCCGTCAGCCTGTCGGCCACCGACCGCATCGGCCACGGCTTCGGCACCCAGGGGCCGGAGATGTGCGAACAGCAGTTCCGCCTCGACGCCGCGCTCGGCCGGCTGCTCGAGGCCGCGAAGGCCGCGCCCGGCGGGGCGTTGGTGGTGCTGACCGCCGACCATGGCGGCTCCGACTTCCCGGAGCGCCAGGCCGAGCGAGGCTTCCCGCAGGCCCAGCGCTATGATCTCGAGATGCTGGTGCAACTGAACACGGCCCTCAAGGCCCAGTTCAAGCTGACGGCCAATCCGGTGATCTTCGACGGCAGCGGCCTCTATGTCGTCGATGACCGCAACGTGCGCCTGCCCGAGCCGCTGCGGTCGAAGATCGCCAGGGTCGCCGCCGACTGGCTGGCGACCAAGCCCGGCATCGCCGCCACCTACACCCTGGAAGATCTGCTCAAGGTCCCGCTGCTGCGCGGCGCGTCGCCGGAGGATGTGACCCTCAAGGAACGGGCCGCGATGAGCACGGTGGCCGGGCGATCGCCGGACGTCACCGTCATTCTCGCGCCGGGGGTCACGCCGCTGCAGGCCCGGCTGGGCGGCGCCCTGAGCACCCACGGCACCCCCTGGGACTACGACCGCCGTGTGCCGATCCTGTTCTGGTGGTCTGGCGGTCAGGGACAGGAGCGCTTCTACCCTGTCGAAACCACGGACATCGGCCCGACCCTGGCCCATCTGATCGGCGTGACGCCGCCGGCCGATATCGACGGCCGCTGCATCGACCTTGGCGGCTTCGCGGTGGACGCCTGTCCGAAACGGGCAGAGCCGCCGCCGGTCGCGACGCCGGAGACGCCGAAGAAGCAGGGCTGGCTGCGCTGGCCGTTCGGCGGCAAGGATCAGTAGAGGTCGGTCTTGTAGTTGCTCTGCAGGCCGCCGTGGACCAGGTCGCGCTTGACGGCCAGCCGCAGCAGGGTGGCCTCAACGCCCTTGATCTTGTTCAGCTTGATGTGGGCGACCAGGGCCGCCGCCGGGTCGATCCCCGCGGCCGGCAGATCGTTCCACAATCCGGCCGTCTCCAGCGCCCGGCTTGAGGCGACTGTGAGGCTGTCCGTCTGGATGACGGTAGCCAGGATCGGCGTCTTGCGCTCAACCACGAAGGCCTCGCGCACGCCGTCATCGGCGGTAAGCACGGCCCGGCCGCGCAGCACCGCCGCCTGGCCGCTGCCCGGCGCGATGGCGAAGGCGGCGACGCGGGGCTGCTCGATGATGTTGTGGTAGCCGAAGGCCAGCCGATTGCCCGGCCGCTCGGCCAGGGTGGCGCGGCCGTCCCGCATCCGCACCAGCAGGCCGGCGGGATCGCCCTTGGGGCTGACATCGACCTGGCCGCCCCGGTCCATGGTGACCAGGGCCAGGAAGCGGCAGGCGTCGATGAAGGCGTCGGGAGCGGTGGGCGCCGCCGGTTCGCCGCCGGTCCAGAACTCGGAGCGGATCAGGGCCTTGGCGCAGTGGACGAAGCACTCCTCGACGGCAATCTCCACTGCCGTCTCGCTGACTGCCGCGATCCTGCCGTTGGCTCGCAGGGTCTCGCCGACGCCTGGCGCCAGGAACAGCAGGCCCGCGCCCGCGCCGACCTTGAGGCCGTCCGGGTCGTCGATGGCGTCCAGCGGGATGGAAACCCCCGCGCTGGTGGGCGTCACGAACCCGGCCGCTCCGCCCGCCGCCGTCGCCGTCGGCCCATCCTCGCCGCCGATGCCCAGGAAGACGAACGGCGAGGCGGCGATCCAGCCGGTCGCCGTCTGGTCGAGGTGGTCGATGATCTTCATCTTCACGCCGAGGCCGGCGACGCCGATACGATCCTCCAGCGCCTTGACCGAGGTGATCGTTTCCATGCCCGTCCTTCCCGAATGTTCGGGCAGCATGGCTTACTTAATATTGAATCGCAACTAGCCGCGCAGCATCCGCGCCGCGCGGGGGGCGAAGTAGGTGATGATCCCGGCGCAGCCGGCGCGCTTGAAGGCGCCCAGGCTCTCCAGGATCGCCCGCTCCTCGTCGATCCAGCCGTTCTGGGCGGCGGCCATGATCATCGCGTACTCGCCGCTGACCTGGAAGGCGAAGGTCGGCATGGCGAATTCGTCGACCAGCCGGCGGGCGATATCGAGGTAGGGCATACCTGGCTTGACCATGACCATGTCGGCGCCCTCGGCGATGTCGAGGGCGACCTCGCGGATGGCCTCTTCGCTGTTGGCGGGATCCATCTGGTAGGTCTTCTTGTCACCCGGATTGGCGACGTCGCCGCTGCCCAGCTTCCCGGAGCCGATGGCGTCGCGGTAGGGGCCGTAGAAGGCCGAGGCGTACTTGGCGGCGTAGGACATGATCATCACGTCCTGCAGGCCCTCGGCCTCCAGCGCCGCGCGGATCGCGCCGACCCGGCCGTCCATCATGTCGGAGGGGGCGAGGATGTCGCAGCCGGCCCGGGCCTGGACCAGGGCCTGTTCGACCAGCCGCTCGATGGTGGCGTCGTTGACGATCCTTCCGTCCTTCAGCACGCCGTCGTGGCCGTGGGTGGTGAAGGGGTCGAGCGCTACGTCGCACATGATGCCGACCTCGGGGGCGGCGGCCTTCATGGCCTTGATCGCCCGGCAGATGACGCCGTCTTCCTCGGCCGCCAGACTGCCCTCGGCGTCCTTCCTGGCCCCGTCGATGTGCGGGAAGATGGCGATGCAGGGGATGCCCAGCTCACGGGCCGCGACAGCCGCCTTGGCCGCTTCGGCGACGCTCAGGCGGTCGACCCCCGGCATCGAGGCGACGGGGATGCGGCCCTCGCCCTCATGGACCACCATCGACCAGATCAGGTCGGAGGGCTGCAGGCTGGTCTCACGCACCATGCGGCGCGACCAGTCAGCCTGGCGCAGGCGGCGCAGGCGGGTGGCGGGATAGGCGGCGAGCGGGGGAACGGTCATGGGCGCGGTGTCGCGCAAGGCGGCCGCGAGCGCAAGCGTATCGGGTGATCGGCGCGGGGCGCTGTGCCGATCGTCAGGGTCATTATGCCGCCGTCTCAGGCCGCGGCGCCGTCGCCAGGCGGATGAAGCCGACGGCCGGGGCGGCCAGCGACCACAGGGTCAGCAGGATCAGGCTGACCGCCGAGCCGATGAAAAGCCCGATGACCCGGACGGTGAAGTCCGTCTCGTCGACCTGCATCTCGCCGTGGCTGCCGCCGTTTCGCCAGGCGTCGCCGGTCAGTTCGACCACGCCCCAGACCCCGCAGATGCCGGCGATCAGGCTGAGCAGGAAGCCGATCCAGAAGATCTGGATCTGGAACCGGTAATGCTCCCGCACCGTCGGCCCGGCCGAGCCGCGCTGGGTGTAGGCGAGCACAACGGCGACGATGGCGGGCACGCCGCCGAAGAACAGGGCGCTGAACAGCAGGCCGTAGTTGATCAGCCCCAGGGTTCGTTCACTGTCGAACCGGCCGGTGTCGGTGGTGGCTAGCGTCATGCGGATCTCCCGTCAGGCAGCGATTGACAGCTTGGCCTCTCGGCGTCAGGTCAGCAAGCCCAAGGCGTGAGGGTAACTCTTCGCGCAAGATCAGGACATGGACGCATGGATTTCTCCCTCACCGACGATCAGCGCGCCATCCAGGAGATGGCCCAGGCATTCGCAAGGGATGAACTCGCCCCGCACGCGGCGAAATGGGACGAGGAAAGCCACTTCCCCGTCGACGTCATGCGACAGGCCGCCGCGCTCGGCTTCGCGGGCGTCTATGTGCAGGAAGACGTCGGCGGCTCGGGCCTGAGCCGGCTCGACGCCTCGCTGATCTTCGAGGCGCTTTCCTACGGCTGCGTGCCGACGGCCGCCTATCTGACCATCCACAACATGGCGTCCTGGATGATCGACCGCTTTGCCAGCGACGAGCTGCGTCACAAGTACCTGCCGCGCCTGACGACCATGGAGCTGATCGCCAGCTACTGCCTGACCGAGCCGGGCAGCGGTTCCGACGCCGCCGCCATGCGCACCAGCGCCCGGCTGGACGGCGACCACTATGTGCTGAACGGCTCGAAGGCCTTCATCTCCGGCGCGGGCGTTTCGGACGTCTATGTCGTCATGGCCCGCAGCGGCGGCGACGGCCCCAAGGGGGTCTCGGCCTTCATCGTCGAGAAGGGCTGGGAAGGCCTCTCCTTCGGCGCCAACGAGAAGAAGATGGGCTGGAAGTCGCAGCCGACCGCCCAGGTCAACTTCGACAACGTCCGGGTGCCGGTCGAGAACCGTATCGGCGGCGAGGGCGAGGGCTTCCGCTTCGCCATGATGGGCCTGGACGGCGGCCGTCTGAACATCGCCAGCTGCTCGCTGGGCGGCGCCGCCTTCGCCCTCGATACCGCGAAGGCCTACATGGAAACCCGAAACCAGTTCGGCAAATCGCTGAAGGACTTCCAGGCCCTGCAGTTCAAGATCGCCGACATGGCCACCGAGCTGACGGCCTCGCAGCTGATGGTCCGCAACGCCGCCAGCGCCCTCGACCAGCGCGACCCCCACGCCACCAAGCTCTGCGCCATGGCCAAGCGCTTCGCCACCGACGCCTGTTTCGATGTCGCCAACAACGCCCTGCAGCTGCACGGCGGCTATGGCTATCTCGCCGACTACCCGATGGAGCGCATCGTCCGCGACCTGCGCGTCCACCAGATCCTCGAAGGCACCAACGAGATCATGCGGGTGATCATCGGGCGCGAGATGTTCAGGCAGTAGGGTTCCGTGCTATTCTGACCAGACTGGTCAGAATTTGGAGGCCGTGATGCGCGAAGTCGGCATTCTCGAAGCGAAGACGAACCTGTCGGCGCTCGTCGAAGGTCTGGAATCTGGCGGTGAGGACATTCTCATCACCAAGCATGGCCGGCCGGCCGCGGTGCTTTCACCGGCTCCCACCAGTGTGCGGCCGCCCGCCGACCTCGCTGATCAGATCCGTGCTTTCCGCGTTGGGATTGAGCAGCGTCACAGAACCCGGGTTGAATTCGACTGGAAGGCGGCGGTTGAGGAAGGCCGCGAGTGACGCCGATCGTTCTTGACGCGTCTGCCGTCGCCGCCTGGTTTATTCCCGATCAGGCAACCCGTAGCAGCGATGAATTGCTCGGCCGGATCGCCACGGTTCGCTTCCTTGCCCCGTATATCTTCCCGGCCGAGTGTCGAAACCTCCTTCTCAAGGCTCAACGGCGGAAGGTGGTGGAGGAGGCCGAGGCCGATCAGGCCATCGAATTTCTGCAGGCCATTGACCTCAGTGTTCAGGCTTTGCCGGATAGAGCCGGGCATGACCACGCTCTGAGTTTGGCGCGCCGCCAGGGCCTGTCTTTCTACGATGCGTTGTACTTGAAGGTTGCCCTTGAGGCCGCTGCCGCTATCGCCAGTCGTGATGGCGCATTGCTTCAGGCCGCAGAACGTTGCGGCTTGGTCGCCATTGATCTGCGAGAGTGAGCTTATGACCGAAGAACCCGAAGTCCTTACCCGCGTCGAAGGCGGCGTCGGCCGCGTCACCCTCAATCGGCCGAAAGCGCTGCATGCGCTGACCACCAACATGTGCCGGCTGATCACCGACGCCCTGCTGGCCTGGCGTGACGACGAGGCGGTGCACTGCATCCTCATCGACCACAGCGGCGAGCGCGGCTTCTGCGCCGGCGGCGATATCCGCATGCTGGCCGAGAGCGGGGCAGGGGACGCCCAGGACGCCCGGGAATTCTTCCACACCGAGTACCGGCTGAACCACCTGCTGTTTGTCTATCCCAAGCCCGTGGTGGCGGTGATGGACGGGGTGACCATGGGCGGCGGGGTCGGCCTCTCGATGCCGGCCGCCGTGCGCATCGCCACCGAGCGGACGACCTTCGCCATGCCCGAGACCGGCATCGGCCTTTTCCCTGACGTCGGCGGCGGCTGGTTCCTGCCGCGCCTGCCCGGCAAGGCGGGGCTTTGGCTGGCCCTCACGGGCGCGCGGATCAAGGGCGCCGACTGCATGCGGCTGGGCATCGCCACCCACTACATGCCGAGCGAGCACGTCGAAGGGTTCAAGGCCGCCCTCGCCGAGCATCCGGGCAGCATCCCGGGCGCCCTGGCCCACTTCGTGCGCGACGCCGGACCGGCCCCGATCGAGGCGCATCTGGACGACATCGACCGGTTCTTCGGCCGCCCGACGGTCGAGGCCATCCTCGAGGACCTGGAACTGGACACCGGTGAATGGGCGCGCAGCACCCTGGTCACCCTGGGGACCAAGTCACCGCAGACGATGAAGGTCGCCTTCCGACAACTGGCGCACGGCGCCCTGCTGACCGACTTCGCGGACAACATGGTGATGGAGTACCGGATCGGCGCCCGCGTGGTGCAGCGTCCGGACTTCATCGAGGGCGTCCGGGCCGTCATCGTCGACAAGGACAACACCCCCCGCTGGACGCCCGAAACGGTCGAGGAGGTCGGCGACGACCTGCTCGACGAGATTTTCGCGCCGCTTCCCGCGAATGAGGAGTGGACGCCGCTGACGCAGGCCTAACTTTGGCCTAGAGAGTTCCGCAGGTCGGGGGACCGAACGAATAGCCGTCCAGGAGAGACGAATGACGCCCCGCGCGAGTTGGCTGGCCCTGGCCGCCGTCCTGACCCTGACCGCCTGCGCCACCACCCCGCCGCCGCCGCCGCCGCCGCCGCCGTTGGAAGCCGGAGCTGCGCTGCCGGTCTGGCTGAACGCCGCCCTGACTGATCCCAGCCGGCCGGCCGCCGACATGGCCCGCGACGCGAACCGTCGTCCGGGCGAGACGGTTCTCTTCGCGGGCATAAAGCCCGGCATGAAGGTCGCCGACCTGATCCCCGGCGGCGGCTATTTCACCCGCATCTTCTCCAAGGCCGTCGGCCCGCGCGGCCGGGTCTATGCCTATGTGCCGGATGAGCTGTCCAAGCTGGCCAAACGCGAGCCCGCCGTGAACGCGGTCGCCCGGGACCCGGCTTTTTCCAACGTCCGCGTTCTCTTGAGCACCCTGCCGTTGTTCAGCGCGCCGGAGCGGCTCGATGTCGTCTTCACGGCCCAGAACTATCACGACATGCACGCCGACTTCATGGGGCCGGTTGATGTCGCGGCGGTCAATCGCCAGATCTATCAGGCGCTGAAGCCGGGTGGTCTCTACATCGTCATCGACCACTCGGCCCGGAAGGGCAGCGGCCTGTCGGCCGTCAACACGCTGCACCGCATCGATGCGGCGTTCGTGCGCCGTGAGATCGAGGCGGCCGGGTTTATCTTCGATGGGGAAGGGCAGTTCCTGCGCGACCCCAAGGACAAGCAGTCAGTGAGCGTCTTCGACAAATCTATCCGGGGCGAGACCGACCAGTTCGTCTACCGCTTCCGGAAGCCTGGGAGGGCACGCCGTTGAACAAGTCACTTTTCGCCGGACTCGCCGGGGCTCTGGCCCTCAGCCTGGCCGGCGCCGTCATCGCCGCCGACTACAGCGCGGCCCTGAACGACGCCAGGCGCCCGGCCGAGCAGAAGGCCCGGGACGCAGCCCGCAAGCCGGCCGAACTGCTGGCCCTCGCCGAAGTGAAACCCGGCGACAAGGTCGGCGACTTCATCATGGGCGGCGGCTACTTCACCCGCCTCTTCGCCGCCGCCGTCGGCCCGACGGGCAAGGTCTTCGCCGTGCAGCCCAAGGAGTTCATCGACTTCCAGGCCAGCTATGGCACGAACCAGGACGCGGTCGTGGCGGACTACACCAATGTCGTGCCGCTGCGCCCGTCGCTCGGGGCCATCGCCTTCGCCGAGACGCTGGACGTCATCTTCACCGCCCAGAACTACCACGACATGCACCTGAAGATGGCTCCGGAGCCTCTGGCCGGCATGGTCGACAAGGCGTTTTTCGATTCGCTCAAGCCGGGCGGCCTGCTGATCATCGTCGACCACGCCGCCGCCGACGGTTCCGGCACACGCGACACCGACACGCTCCACCGCATCGATATCGAAACGGTGAAGCGGGAGGTTCTGGCCGCCGGCTTCGTGCTGGAAAGCGAGAGCGACATCCTGCGCAACCCGGCCGACCCCCGCACCGCCAGCGTCTTCGACGCCGCGATCAAGGGCAAGACGGACCAGTTCGTCCTGAAGTTCCGCAAGCCCGGATAGGGCCTGCGCCAATCTGAATCATCAACGACGCCGGCCTCGCGAAGGGCTGGCGCAAGGAGCATTTGAGATGACCCGGGTAGCCTTCATCGGTGTCGGCAACATGGGCGCCGGCATGGCGGCCAACCAGGTGCGGGCCGAGCGACACGTCGCCGCCTTCGATCTGTCGGCGGCGGCCCTCGACAAGGCTGTGGCCGGCGGCTGCTCGCCGTCGGCCTCGGTCGCCGAGGCGGTGAAAGACGCGGATCTGGTCATCACCATGCTGCCGGCCGGCAAGCATGTGCGGGACGTCTACGAGAAGGACATCCTGCCCAATGCGCCGACTTCGGCCCTGCTGATCGACTGTTCGACCATCGACGTCGACAGCGCCCGCGCCGTCGGGGCGATGGCCAAGGCGGCGGGCTTCAGCTTCGGCGATGCTCCGGTCAGCGGCGGCATCATGGCGGCCGAGGCCGGCACGCTGGCCTTCATGGTCGGCTGCGACGAGGCCGACTATCCGGCCTTTGAGGAGGCGTTGAAGCCGATGGCCCGCGCCGTCTTCCATGCCGGAGACCTGGGCTCGGGCCAGGCGGCCAAGATCTGCAACAACATGCTGCTCGGCGTCTCCATGCTCGGCGTCTGTGAGTCGTTCGCCCTGGCCGAGAAGCTGGGACTCGACCCGACCCGGTTCTTCGACATCGCCTCGAAGTCCTCCGGCCAGTGCTGGAGCCTGACCACCTACTGCCCCTGGCCAGGACCGGTCGAGTCGGCTCCGTCCAACCGTGGCTACGAAGGCGGCTTCCTCACCGCCCTGATGCTCAAGGATCTGAAACTGGCCCAGGAAGCGGCGTCAAAGGCGGGCGCGACCACGCCGATGGGCAACCAGGCCGAGGCCCTCTACGCCATGTTCGACGGCCTCGGATTCGGCCAGAAGGACTTCTCCGCCGTGCTGCAACTGATGCGGGGAAAGCTGCAAGACCTCGCCTAGATCACATGCGAGACGTTTTCACACGACCCGCGAAGTTTGGCGGGGTAGTCTGCCTCCGTACAAATCCTTAATTGGACAGGGCCGGGCGTTGGGGGATAAACCCCCCGCCAACTAACAAGAACAAGAGGGACCGGTCCTCGGGGCGAGGATCGGGCATTCGCCAGATGGACTACAAAGCCGCGTTTCGGACCGCTGTGGAGCAGGTCCGGTCTGAAGGTCGCTACCGTGTGTTCGCCGATCTGAAGCGACACCGCGGCGCCTTTCCGCGCGCCACCTGGACCCGTGATGACGGCTCGTCCAAGGACATCATCGTCTGGTGCTCGAACGATTACCTCGGCCAGGGTCAGAACCCGGTCGTCCTGGACGCCATGCATGCGGCCATCGACGCCAACGGCTCAGGCTCCGGCGGCACTCGCAACATCTCCGGCACCACCCACCATCACGTCGCGCTGGAGCGCGAGCTCGCCGACCTGCATGGCAAGGACGCCGCCCTGCTGTTCACCTCGGGCTATGTGGCCAACGAGGCCAGCCTCTCGATCCTCTACAAGGTGCTGCCCGGGCTGATCGTCTTCTCCGACGAGCTGAACCACGCCTCGATGATCGCCGGCATCCGCAACGGCGGCGGCGCGCGCCACATCTTCCGCCACAACGATCTGGATCACCTCGAAAGCCTGCTGGCCGCGGCGCCGATCGACGCCCCCAAGCTCATCGCCTTCGAGAGCGTCTATTCGATGGACGGCGACATCGCCGACCTGGCGGGCACCGTGGCCCTGGCGAAAAAGTATAACGCCATCACCTACCTCGACGAAGTCCACGCCGTCGGCCTCTACGGCCAGCGCGGCGCGGGCGTGGCCGAGCGTGACGGCGTCATGGCCGACATCGACATCATCGAAGGCACGCTGGGCAAGGCGTTCGGCGTCATGGGCGGCTACATCGCCGGCGACATCGAGATGGTCGACGCCATCCGCAGCTTTGCCTCGGGCTTCATCTTCACGACGTCCCTGCCGCCGGCCCTGACCGCCGGCGCCGCCGCCTCGGTGCGTTGGCTCAAGCAGCACAACGAGGTCCGCGAGATCCACCAGGAACGCGCCGAGACGCTCAAGCAGATGTTCCGCGACGCCGGCCTGCCGGTCATGCCGTCGGTCAGCCACATCGTGCCGGTCATGGTCGGCGACCCCGTCCACTGCAAGATGGTCTCCGACATGCTGCTGGAAGACCACGGCATCTACGTCCAGCCGATCAACTACCCGACCGTGCCGCGCGGCACCGAGCGCCTGCGCTTCACCCCGACGCCGTTCCACACGGACGAGATGATGCGCGAGTTGGTCGGAGCGATGGAAAGGCTCTGGGCGCACTGCAACATCGCCCGTCTCGGGGGCGTCGCTGCCTAAGGAGCGGTGGTCTTCCACCCCTGCCGTCGACATTTCCACGCGACTGCCGCGGCCGCCTGAAGAGATTTGGGCGGCCGTCACCACGCCGGGAGGCGTCAACGCGGAACTCATGCCGCTGATAGAGATGCGGTTTCCGGCCGGCCTCAAGGATCTTCGGGAAGCGCCGCTGGAAGAAAGGGTCGCCGACTGCTGGCTCTACGCCTTCGGGCTGATCCCCTTAGAGCGCCACACCCTGATGTTTGCCGACATCGGGCCCTCCGGCTTCATCGAAACCTCGCTGGGCCTGCTGCAGTACTGGTACTGGAAGCACGAACGCAGCGTCCGACCGGCTGACGATGGGGGCTGCGTCGTCCGGGATATCGTCACGGTCGACGCCAAGCTCGGATTTCTGGATGGGATCACCCAGGCCATGACGGCATACGTCTTCCGTCATCGGCACAAACGGCTTAGGCTGCTCTACAGCTGATCAGGAGCTACTTCCGCCGCACGCCTTTTCCGAGCCCGATCTTCTTGGCGAAATCAGAGCGACGCTCGGCGTAGGCCGGCGCGACCATCGGGTACTCCGGCGGCAGGCCCCACTTGCGGCGATAGTCTTCCGGCGACAGGTCGTAGCGGGCGCGCAGATAGCGCTTCAGCATGGTCAGCTGTTTGCCGTCTTCAAGACAGACGATGTAGTCGTGCTGAACGGACCGGCCGATCGGCACTGCCGGCTTCTGCCTGGCGGCCGGCGGGGCAGGGGCCTCGCCGCCTTCCAGGCCTTTCAGGGCCTGGTGAACGCTTCGAATCAAGTCAGGCAGGGCGCTGGCGCCGATCGAATTGCGCGTCACATAGGCCGACACGATATCCGAGCCGAGCTGCATCAGCTCCGTGTCCGACGAACCCATCGGGCGGGTGGAGTCGGCCATGGCTTCAAAACCTTTCAAACTCAATCACTAACGGAACGGGCCGACCCGAAAGGGGACGCCCGCGAAGGCGAACGTCTGGCCGCCACGCCGGTTCCGATTGATCCCCCCGCTTTCAACCCTTAACAGGGCGCGACCCCGCGCCCCTCGCCGCCGGAGAGACCCATGACCGCCCATACCAAAGTTGCCCCCGCCTTCTTCGGCGCCGATCTGGCCCAGGCCGATCCGGACATCGCCAAGGCCATCGATTTCGAGCTGACCCGCCAGCGTGAGCAGATCGAGCTCATCGCCTCCGAGAACATCGTCTCAAAGGCGGTGCTGCAGGCCCAGGGCTCGATCCTGACCAACAAGTACGCCGAAGGGTATCCGGGCAAGCGCTACTACGGCGGCTGCGAATACGTCGATGTCATCGAGCAGATTGCCATCGACCGGGCCAAGGAGCTGTTCGGCGCCGCCTACGCCAACGTCCAGCCGCACTCCGGCTCACAGGCCAACCAGGCGGTGTTCATGGCCCTGCTGAAGCCGGGCGACACCTTCATGGGCATGGACCTCGCCGCCGGTGGTCACCTGACCCACGGCAGCCCGGCCAACCAGTCCGGCAAGTGGTTCAAGCCGGTCAGCTACTCGGTGCGCCAGCAGGACCAGCTGATCGATTATGATCAGGTCGCCGAGGTCGCCGCCGCCGAGAAGCCGAAACTCATCATCGCCGGCGGCAGCGCCTACAGCCGCGTCATCGATTTCGCCCGCTTCCGTCAGATCGCCGACAGCATCGGCGCCTGGCTGATGGTCGACATGGCCCACTTCGCCGGTCTCGTGGCCGCCGGTCACTACCCGAGCCCCCTGCCGCACGCCCATGTGGTCACCACCACCACCCACAAGACCCTGCGCGGGCCGCGCGGCGGCCTGATCCTCAGCAACGACGTGGATCTGGGCAAGAAGTTCAACAGCGCCATCTTCCCGGGCATCCAGGGCGGTCCGCTGGAGCACGTCATCGCCGCCAAGGCCGTGGCCTTCGGCGAGGCGCTGCAGCCCTCCTTCAAGGACTACGGCGCCCAGATCATCGCCAACGCCGTCGCCCTGTCCGACAGCCTGCAGGCGGCCGGCCTGAACATCGTCTCGGGCGGCACTGAGAGCCACGTCATGCTGGTCGACCTGCGGCCCAAGAACGTCACCGGCGCCCTGGCCGAGAAGGCGCTGGAGCGGGCCCACATCACCACCAACAAGAACGGCATCCCGTTCGACCCGCTGCCCCCGACCAAGACCTCCGGCATCCGCGTCGGCACACCGGCCGGCACCACGCGCGGCTTCGGCGAGGAAGAATTCCGTCAGATCGGAAAGTGGATCGGTGAAGTTCTCGACGGCCTGTCGGGCAATGAAGACGGTGATCCCGCCGTGGAAGCCCGCGTCCGTGAAGAAGTCATCGCATTGACGAAACGCTTCCCCATCTACAACTAATGGCGTGAGCCCGCCGGGAGGGGCCCAGATATGCGTTGCCCGTTCTGCGGACACATGGAAAGCCAGGTCAAGGACAGCCGCCCGTCGGAAGACGGCGCGGCTATCCGTCGTCGTCGTCTCTGCCCCGAATGCGGCGGCCGTTTCACGACCTTTGAGCGCGTGCAGCTGCGCGAACTGACCATCCTCAAGCGCTCCGGCCGCCGCTCGCCTTTCGACCGCGAGAAGCTGGTCCGCTCGATCGCCATCGCCACCCGCAAGCGGCCGATCGATGCCGAACGGGTCGATCGCATGGTCAACGGCATCGTCCGCCAGCTGGAGAGCATGGGCGAAACCGAACTGCCCAGCAGCGCGGTCGGCGAGATGGTCATGAAGGCGCTCAAGAGCCTCGATGACGTGGCCTATGTCCGCTACGCCTCGGTCTACCGCGACTTCCGCCACACGGACGACTTCGCCAAGTTCCTCTCCGACGAGGGGCTGAACGAGGAAGCCGAGGACTGACGCCATGCGCGTCACCCTGAAACTCGCGACCTCCCTCGACGGCCGGATCGCCACCGCCTCGGGCGAGAGCCGCTGGATCACCGGCCCCGCTGCGCGTGAGGAGGTGCATCGCCTGCGGGCCATGCACCAGGCCGTGCTGGTCGGGGTGGAGACCGCCATTGCCGATGACCCGGAGCTCACCGTCCGCCTGCCGGGCTTCGTCGGCATACAGCCGGCGCGCGTCGTGCTCGACAGCCGCCAACGGCTGCCGTCGAACCTGAAGCTGGTTCACGAGGCCAATCGACTCGACACGGTTGTCATCTCCACCACCGATCCAAACAAGCGTTTGACTGACGCTGGGGTCACCGTGCTCAAGGTTGGACAACAGGACGGGCGGCCCCATCTTAGGGAGGCGCTGGACGCTCTGTCCGACTGGTTGCTGTGGAAGATGACCGAGCGGCTGCCGACGGCGCTGCCGGAAAACTATGAGGGCTTTACCCCGTCGCTGTTCATTGAGGGCGGCGGGCAGGTGGCGGCCAGTTTCCTCAAAAGCGGACTGGTCGACGCCATCGAATGGTTCCGGGCGCCCATCGTGCTCGGCGACGAAGGCCGGCCGGCGGTCGGCGAATTTGTGCTGAACCGGCTGGCCGACGCGCCCCGGTTCAAGCGGGTTGCGGTCCATGAGGTCGGCGACGACCTGTGGGAGCGGTACGAAAGGCTCTGATATGTTCACCGGGATTGTCACAGACGTCGGCCGGGTCCGCTCGGTCCGGCAGACCAATCGCGACCGCCGCTACGAGATCGAAACCTCGTACGACGTCGCCTCCATCGACATGGGCGCCAGCATCAGCCACGCCGGCTGCTGCCTGACCGTGGTCGAGAAGGGCGAGGGCTGGTTCGCGGTCGAGGTCTCCGGCGAGACCCTGGCCCTCACCACGCTGGGCCAGTGGGAAGAAGGCCACCGGGTGAACCTCGAACGCGCCGCGCGTCTCGGCGACGAGATGGGCGGACACGTCGTCTCGGGTCACGTTGATGGCGTCGGCGAAGTCCTGTCCATCACCCCCGAAGGCGGCTCGCACCGCTACCGCATCCGCGCGCCGCGTCCGCTGCATCGGCTGATCGCCCCGAAGGGTTCTATTTCCGTCGAGGGCGTCTCGCTGACCGTCAACGAGGTCGAGGACGACGTATTCGGCCTCAACATCATCCCGCACACCTGGGATGTGACCACCCTTGGCGAGCTGAAACCGGGTTCGAAGGTCAATCTCGAGATTGATATGCTGGCGCGATACCTCGCGCGGTGGCAGGAGACCGCGTCATGAGCCACGACACCCCCATCTCCCCCATCGAGGACATCATCGAGGACGCCCGCAACGGCCGTCCCTACATCCTGGTGGACGCGGAAGACCGCGAGAACGAGGGCGATGTCATCATCCCCGCCCAGTTCGCGACCCCCGAACAGATCAACTTCATGGCCCGCTTCGCCCGCGGCCTGATCTGTCTTTCCATCACCAACGACCGCGCCCGGGCCCTGCGCCTGCCGCCGATGGCCGCCGACAACCGCGAGAGCATGCAGACGGCCTTCACCGTCTCGATCGAAGCGAAAGAGGGCGTCACCACCGGCATCAGCGCCCACGACCGTTCCCGCACCGTCGCCGTCGCCATCGACCCGACCAAGGGCGTCGACGATATCGTCACCCCCGGCCACGTCTTCCCGCTGGTGGCCAAGGACGGCGGCGTCCTCGTCCGCGCCGGCCACACCGAGGCGGCCGTCGACATCTCGCGCCTGGCGGGCCTCAACCCCGCGGGCGTGATCTGCGAGATCATGAACGACGACGGCACCATGGCCCGCCTGCCGGAACTGGTCGCCTTCGCCCAGCTGCACGGCCTGAAGATCGGCACCATTGCCGACCTGATCGCCTACCGCCGCCGCAACGAACGCCAGGTGGAGCGCGCTCTTGAGCGGCCCTTCGTCTCCAACTTCGGCGGCGAATTCCGCATGATCGTCTACCGCAACAGCATCGACAAATGCGAGCACGTGGCCCTGGTGAAGGGCAAGATCGACGCCGATCACCCGACCCTCGTGCGCATGCACCAGGTCGATCTGGCGGCCGACATGCTGGGCGCCCTGGGGGCCCGCACCGACTACATCCCGTCGGCCCTGAAGGCCATCGGCGAGCATGACGGCCCCGGCGTGGCGGTCTTCATCCGCGATCCGAACCCGGCCTGGCTCAGCGAACGCTATGGCATCGACACCGAGGCCGGCAGCCAATATCGAAACAACGCCTTGCGCGACTACGGCGTCGGGGCGCAAATCCTTCTCGATCTCGGCGTGCGCGAGATGACCCTGTTGACCTCCAGCCCGTTCAAACCGGCGGCGCTCGAGGGCTATGGACTGAAGATCGTCGGGCGAGCCCCGATTGGTGGAGAGAGTGAATGATCGACGATCCCGTCCGCATCCTGATCGTCGAGGGACGCTTCTACAACGACCTGTCCGACGAGCTGCTGCGCGGCGCCACTGACGCCATTCAGGCGTTCGGGGCCGAGTATGACGTCATCACCGTTCCCGGTGCGCTGGAAATTCCTGGCGTCATCGCCCTGGCCGACGAGGGCGGTCGCCGTCCGGCCGGCGTGCGCTATGACGGCTATGTCGCGCTCGGCGTCGTCATCCGTGGCGAGACCTACCACTTCGAGATCGTCTCGAATGAAAGCTGCCGTGGCGTCATGGACCTGACCCTGAAGGGTCTGCCGATCGGCAACGGCATCCTCACCGTCGAGGACGAGGAACAGGCCTGGGCCCGCGCCCGCGTCTCCGAGGGCGACAAGGGCGGCGGCGCCGCCCGCGCGGCCCTCGATGTGCTCAGCCACAGGCGCCGCCTGCTGGGGGGCGCCACCCGATGAGTGACGAGCCCAAGCCGACCAACCTGGCCGAGGCCTTCGACAAGCTGCAGAAGCTGGCTGAGCAGAAGCCGGTCGCCAACCTGACCGCCGCCGAGCGCCGGGCCCGCACCGTCTCGCGTCTGGCCGGCGTCCAGGCCCTCTACCAGATGGAAATGACCGGGGCCGGCGTCGAAGCCGTCATCCGTGAGTTCAGCGACCACCGCTTCGACCGTGACATCGAAGGCGAACTGCTGGCCCAGGCCGACGAAGCCTTCTTCGCCGACCTGATCCGCGGCGCCGTCGGCGAACAGGCCGAGATCGACAAGGCCGTCACCGCCCGCCTGGCTACCAACTGGAAGCTGGAACGCCTCGACGCCACCGCCCGCGCCATCCTGCGGGCCGGCGCCTGGGAGTTGATGCGCCGCCCTGACGTGCCGCTGGAAGTGGCCATCGACGAGTACGTCGAGATCGCCAAGTCCTTCTTCGAGGGGCCGGAACCCGGCTTCATCAACGGCGCGCTGGACGGGATCGCCAAGGATGCCCGCAGGGCCTGATCCACAAGGGGAGGGGGAGTTCGACTGGATCGAGCGCCTCCTCCGTCCGCTCACGCTTGGCGCGCCCGGCGCGCTGGACCTGCTCGACGACGCCGCCGTCATTCGCCCGCGCGAGGGGCACGACCTTGTCGTCACCAAGGACGCCATGGTCGCCGGCGTCCACTTCCTGCCCGATGACCCGCTGGACACCGTCGCCCGCAAGCTGCTGGCGGTGAACCTCTCCGACCTCGCCGCCAAGGGCGCCGAGCCGATCGGCTACTTCCTGTCGGTCGCCTGGCCCAAAGACACCCCTTGGCCGGCCAAGGTCCTCTTTACCGAGGGGCTGGCCCGGGCCGGCCGCGACTGGCGCCTGCCCCTGCTCGGCGGCGACACTGTCTCCACACCCGGCCCTCTGACGCTGACCGCCACCCTGATGGGCGAAGTTCCGGCCGGCGGCATGATCCTGCGGCGCACGGCTCGGCCGGGCGACCTGTTGATGGTCAGCGGCCCCATCGGCGACGGCTGGCTCGGCCTGCAGGCGGCGCGGGGCCTGATCCCCGACCCGGATGGCGCCCTGGCCGCCCGCTATCGCACCCCGACCCCGCGCCTCGACCTCATCGGAACCCTCCGGCAGTTCGCCCGGGCCAGCGCAGATGTCTCGGACGGGCTGCTGGCGGATGCCGGCCGCATCGCGATCGCCAGCGGCCTCGCCGTCGATGTGGCGCTCGACCAGATGCCGCTGTCGGCGGAAGCGGCGGCCTGGCTGTCGGAGCAACCGGATGAGGTCGCCGCCTGGCTGTCCCTGGCCACCGGCGGCGACGACTACCAGATCGTCTGCGCCGTTGATCCGGCGGAATGTCCGGCCCTGCAGGCTGCTGAGACGGGACTGACTACCGTTGGCCGGTTCAGGTCGGGGCAGGGGGTGACGGCGGGCCATAGCGGCGCGCGGGTGGATCTGACCAGGCTCGGCTGGGTTCATTAGCGCCCCGAAGCCTCAAGGCCCCAAACCGGCAACGGCCTCGACCTTCCCGAAACCCGCCCTTAACCCCGGCGGCGCATAACCCGTCCATGGATCGCCGCGCCCTTCTCACCCTCGCGCCAGCCCTGCTGGCTGCCACCGCCGCCCAGGCCGCGGGTGGCGGCGGCGAAAAGAAGAAAGACAGCTCGGGGCAGTACGTCGACCTCACCCCCATGGCCCTGCCGGTCGTGGTCGGGGGCAGGCTGGTCAACTATGTGTTCGTCGCCCTGCGCCTCAACCTCACCCCCTCGGCTGATGTGACCAAGCTGCGCACCAAGGAGCCCTGGTTCCGCGACGCCATGGTCCGGGCCGGACACCGCAGTCCCTTCACCAATCCCAAGGACTACACGGTCCTGGACGAGGCCAAGCTGAAGGCCGTTCTGCTCCGCGAAGCCGGCGCCATCGCCGGCGCGAAGAACTTCACCTCGGTGACCGTCACCTCGATGACGCCCAAGCAGCGCAGCGGTTTGCCGCGCCCCCAAGGGTAAGCAAAACCTTTCGGCGCCATTGCGCCGCAATTCCCTAACTGGCAAACAAAGGCCGTCTTTTCGCAAACGGGCAATAAGCCTGATCGAGAAGGGGGTCTGGAAGTCGCTCGTGCAGCGGGCCAAAGCCCCCCAAATGCCAGGAAACAAAGGGGCTTCTTCTCACCATGAGTACCGATCAATTCCTCTGGCTTGCCATCGGGGGCGGCGTCGTCGCCGTCCTCTATGGCGTTGTCCAGACCATGGCGCTGATGCGCAAACCGGCGGGCAACGCTCGCATGCAGGAAATCGCCGCGGCCATCCAGGAAGGCGCGCAAGCCTACCTGAACCGCCAGTACGCCACGATCGGCGCCATCGGCGCGGTCATCCTGGTGGCCCTGTACTTCGTGCTCGGCATGCTGCCGGCCATCGGCTTCCTGGTCGGCGCGGTGCTGTCCGGCGGCGCCGGCTTCATCGGCATGCTCATCTCGGTCCGCGCCAACGTGCGCACCGCCCAGGCCTCGTCCGAGAGCCTCGGCAAGGGCCTCAATGTCGCCTTCACCTCCGGCGCTATCACCGGCATGCTGGTGGCCGGCCTCGCCCTGCTGGGCGTCGCGGGCTACTACTATGTGCTGACCAACGTGGTGCAGACCGAAGGCCGCGACATCGTCGACAGCCTGGTCTGCCTGGGCCTCGGCGCCTCGCTGATCTCCATCTTCGCCCGTCTCGGCGGCGGCATCTTCACCAAGGGCGCCGACGTTGGCGGCGACATGGTGGGCAAGGTCGAAGCCGGCATTCCGGAAGATGACCCCCGCAACGCCGCCACCATCGCCGACAACGTCGGCGACAACGTCGGCGACTGCGCCGGCATGGCCGCCGACCTGTTCGAGACCTATGCGGTGACCACGGTCGCCACCATGGTCCTGGCCTCCATCCTGTTCACCGGCGGTGACGCCGTGGCCATGATGATGCTGCCGCTGGCCATCTGCGGCATCTGCATCTTCACCTCCATCATCGGCACCTTCTTCGTCCGTCTGGGCAAGAAGCAGAACATCATGGGCGCCCTCTATCAGGGCCTCATCGTCACCGGCCTGCTGTCGATCCCCGCCGTCTGGTGGGTCGTTCACCAGCTGGTCCCGGCTCCGATCACCGCCGGCGGCGTCACCTACACCGCCGACGCGCTTGCCTACTGCGGCTTCGCCGGCCTCGCCGTCACCGCCCTGATCGTGATGATCACCGAGTACTACACGGGCACCAACTTCCGCCCGGTCCGCTCGGTTGCTCAGGCTTCGGTCTCCGGCCACGGCACCAATGTCATCCAGGGCCTCGCCATGAGCCTCGAGTCCACCGCGCTTCCGGCGCTGGTGATCATCGTCGGCATCATCGTCACCTACACGCTGGGCGGCCTGTTCGGCATCGCCATCGCCACCACCACCATGCTGTCGCTCGCCGGCTTCATCGTGGCGCTGGACGCCTTCGGCCCGGTTACCGACAACGCCGGCGGCATCGCCGAAATGGCCGGGCTTCCCCCGGAAGTCCGCGTCACCACCGACGCCCTGGACGCCGTCGGCAACACCACCAAGGCCGTCACCAAGGGCTACGCCATCGGGTCCGCCGGTCTCGGCGCCCTGGTGCTGTTCGCCGCCTACACCGAGGACCTGAAGTTCTTCGCGGCCAACGCCGTCGACGGCTCCTTCTTCTTCGGCCTGGGCGACGTCGCCTTCGACCTCTCCAACCCCTACGTCGTGGTCGGCCTGCTGTTCGGGGGGCTGCTGCCCTTCCTGTTCGGCGGCATGTCGATGACCGCCGTGGGCCGCGCCGCCGAAGCGGTGGTGCATGAGGTCCGCCGTCAGTTCCGGGAAAACCCCGGCATCATGACCGGCGAGGTGAAGCCCGAGTACGGCCGCGCCGTCGACATCCTAACCAAGGCCGCGATCCGCGAGATGATCGTGCCGTCGCTGCTGCCGGTCGTGTCGCCCATCGCCCTGTTCTTCATCCTCGACGCCATCACCACCCGCCAGAACGCCTTCGCCGGCCTCGGCGCGATGCTGATGGGCGTGATCGTCACCGGCCTGTTCGTCGCCATCTCGATGACTAGCGGCGGCGGCGCCTGGGACAACGCCAAGAAGATCATCGAGGAGGGCTTCACCGACAAGGACGGGGTCACCCATGGCAAGGGTTCGGAGGCTCACAAGGCCGCCGTCACCGGCGACACCGTCGGCGACCCCTACAAGGACACCTCGGGTCCCGCCGTGAACCCGATGATCAAGATCACCAACATCGTCGCCCTGCTGCTGCTGGCCATCCTGGCGCACTAGGCTTCGAATTTGGGTTGAGTAGCGGACGCCCCGGAGGGAAACCTCCGGGGCGTTTGTACTCGGGGGATGTGTGGTGAAGCCTGTTCGATTGCTGACCCTGGCCGGCCTGCTGCCGGTCCTGCCGGTCCTGCTTGTCATGCTCACCGCGGCCAGGGCCCCGGAGCCGAGCCCGCGCTGGCCGTTGGCCGACGAGGCGCTGGTCTATGTCTACCACGTCAAGACGCCCGAGCGGGACGGCCGCGTCTACTGGATGAAGATCGACGGCCGGAACGTCGCAAAGCTCGACGTCAGCGAGCACAGCTGGGTCTATGTCAAGCCGGGCGCCCATGTGGTCACCAGCCGCGCACCGCTCGACCCCGGGGTCGGCGAATCGGGAACGACCTGGCCGCTCGAATTCGAAGGCGGCAAGGTCTACTATCTGCGCTTCACATCCTCGGCCAAGCCGCCGCTGGCTGTGAATGGGCAGTTCACCGGGCGAGCGTTTGCCCCGGCTATCCCGGTCCTGATCGAGATGACGCGGGAAAATGCGCGGATCGAACTGCTGCGGTCCCACTACCGCGCGCCGGAAGCTGGGTGGCCGCTGACGAGATAGCTTTGCCGAGCATGGCGCCCAACGCCCGGCAAATCCGCTAGAAGGGGCCATGTCCGACCTCTTCGCCGCCGCCGGCCTCACGCCCCACGCCCCGGCGCCGCTTCCCGAACGCCTGCGTCCCAAGACCCTCGACGACGTCGTCGGTCAGGAGCATCTGCTCGGCCCCGGCGGTCCGATCCGCCGCATGGTCGAGGGCGGCCGGCTGGCCTCGATGATCCTCTGGGGCCCGCCCGGCACCGGCAAGACCACCATCGCCCGCCTGCTGGCCAAGGCCGCCGGCTATGAGTACCAGCAGCTATCGGCGGTCTTTTCCGGCGTCGCCGACCTCAAGAAGGCCTTCGAGCAGGCCCGCATGCGCCGCAGCGCCGGCCAGTCCACCCTGCTGTTCGTCGACGAGATCCATCGCTTCAACCGCGCCCAGCAGGACGGATTCCTGCCCTTCGTCGAGGAGGGCATCGTCACCCTGGTCGGCGCCACCACCGAAAACCCCAGCTTCGAGCTCAACGGCGCTCTGCTGTCGCGCAGCCAGGTCTTCGTCCTCCGACGTCTGGACGACGACGCCCAGCGCAATCTGCTGACCAAGGCCGAAGCCGTCGAGGGCCGCAGCCTTCCGGTCGACGACAATGCCCGTGAAGCCCTGATCGCCATGGCCGACGGCGACGGCCGCTATCTGCTGACCCTGGCCGACACCCTGCTGGGCCTCGACTTCCCCCAGCCGCTCGACATCGCCGGCCTCAGCCAGGTGCTTCAGAAACGCAGCCCCGCTTACGACAAGGACCGCGAGGGCCACTACAACCTCATCTCCGCCCTGCATAAGTCGGTGCGCGGCAGCGATCCTGACGCCGCCCTGTACTGGCTGGCCCGCATGCTGGAGGGCGGCGAAAACCCGCTGTTCCTGGCCCGCCGCATCATCCGCATGGCCTCCGAAGACATCGGCGAGGCCGATCCCCTGGCTCTGGTCATCGCCAACGCCGCCAAGGACACCTACGACTTCCTGGGCAGCCCCGAGGGCGACCTGGCCCTGGCCCAGGCCGTGTTGCATCTGGCCGCCGCGCCCAAGTCCAACGCCGTCTACAAGGCCTTCGGCGAGGCCCGCAAAGCCGCCAAGGAGACCGGCTCCCTGATGCCGCCGGCCCATATCCTCAACGCCCCGACCCGGCTGATGAAGGACATCGGCTACGGCAAGGGCTACGCCTACGATCCGGACACCGAGCGCGGCTTCTCGGGCCAGAACTACTTCCCGGACGGCATGGAGCGCCGCACCTTCTACCGCCCGAAAGGCGAGGGCGCCGAAGCCCGCATCAAGGAGCGTCTCGACCGCTGGGCGGCGATGCGGGAGGAGGGCGAGTGAGCGGTCCTCTCACCGAGGACGACGTCGCCTTCGTCAAATCCCTCGTCATCCACGAGGACGCCGCCATCATCGCCCTGAACAAGCCGTCCGGCCTGTCCAGCCAGGGCGGCCGCATCCAGGCCCACACCCTGGACGACCTCCTGGCCGCTTTCGCCAAATCCAGCGGCAACCGCCCGCGGCTGGTCCACCGCCTCGACCGCGACACCAGCGGCGTCATCCTCACTGCCCGCACCAAGCCGGCCGCCGGCTTCCTCGGCAAGGCGATGATGGCCCGCCGCTTCCGCAAGACCTACCTCGCCATCGTCACCCCCGGCGCCCCGGACCCGACCGGCGGCACGATCGAACACGCCCTGCGCCGAGAGGAGATCGGTCGCGAGAGCTACATGCGCATCGCCAGGGCCGATGAGGCGGGCGCCGAGACCGCCCTGACCCGCTACCGCACCCTGGCGAAGACCGACGGCGCCGCGCTCGTCGAATGCAGCCCCCAGACCGGCCGCATGCATCAGCTGCGCGTCCACCTGGCCAGCATCGGCCGGCCGATCGCCGGCGACGTTCGCTACGGCGGGGCGCTGACGGTGAATGGCGTGGCCGTTCCGAGGCTGATGCTGCACGCGGCGCGCCTGAGCTTCCCGCATCCGGAAGGCGGGACCACGACCATCGAGGCGCCCATGCCGGCGGATATGCGTGAGCTGGCGGAGGCCCTGGGCCTGGCGGTCCCCACGCCTGCATCGCTGTAGAGTTCCTTCTCCCCCAAGGGGAGAAGGAAACGCGACTATACCCTCAACGCCGCGTCCGTCGCCCGGATCAGCCCGTCGATGATCCCCGGCTCGGTCGACGCATGCCCGGCGTCCCAGACGATCTCGAACTTCGCCTCGGGCCAGGCCTTGTGCAGCGCGTAGGCGGTCTCCAGCGGCGTCACCACGTCGAACCGCCCCTGGACGATCCAGCCCGGAATATGCCGGATCGCCGGCACGTTCTTCAGCAGCCAGCCGTCCTCCTCGAAGAACCCCCGGTTGGCGAAGAAGTGGTTCTCGATCCGCGCAAAGGCGATCGCGAAATCGGTCTCGTTGAACTTCGGCGGCCGCGCTTCCGGCCCCCGGATCGAGATGGTGTCGCCTTCCCACTGGCTCCAGGCCGCCGCCGCCACACCCTGAACCCTGCGGTCCGGATCGGTCAGGCGGCGGTGATAGGCGGCGATCAGGTCGCCGCGCTCGGCCTCCGGAATCGGGGCCTTGAACTTCTCGAAGGCGTCGGGGAACAGCATCCCGGCCCCGTCCTGATAGAACCACTTCAGCTCGCGCTGGGTGACCAGGAAGATCCCGCGCAGCACCAGCCCCATGACCCGCTCGGGATGGGTGATCGCGTAGGCCAGCGCCAGGGTCGAGCCCCAGCTCCCCCCGAACACCACCCACTTCTCGATGCCCAGATGCACCCGCAGCCGCTCGATATCCTCGATCAGCGTCCAGGTGGTGTTGTCGTCCAGGCTGGCGTTGGGGCGGCTCTTGCCGCAGCCGCGCTGGTCGAACAGCGCCACCCGGTACTTCTGCGGGTCGAAGAACCGCCGCATGGTCGGGTTGATCGCCCCGCCCGGGCCGCCGTGCAGCACTACGGCCGGCACGCCGCCGGGATTGCCGCATTCCTCGAAGAAGATCTCGTGCGGCCCGTCGGTCTTCAGCCAGCCGAAGTTGTACGGGTCGATCTCGGGATACAGCCCACGACGGCCGTGGCTCTGGCCGACGGAGGGATTCTGGGAAGCACGGTCCATGAGGGGTTTCTACGCCGCCGCGCAAAACCCCGCCAGTGACGTTGCGTTCAGGCTAACGGAAAGCGCTTGTCCAGCCACGCCAGCAGCGCCCGGTTCACCTCTTCCGGCTTCTCCTGCTGCGTCCAATGCCCACTTCCTTCGATCAGCACCTTTTCCAGATCGTCGCAGATCGCCTCCATGCCGTCGGCGGAGGAGGGCGGCAGCACCGCGTCCTTCTCGGCCATGACCATCAGCGACGGCTGGCGCACCCGGTGCTCGACATGCTCGGCGGCATGCCAGTTGCGGGTGAAGTTGCGGTACCAGTTGATGCCGCCGGTGAAGCCCGTCCGCTCGAAGGTCTCGACATAGGCCTCGAACTCGTCGTCGGTCAGGAAGAAGGGCCGGGGATCGACCTCGGGGCTCCACAGCTCCAGCATGTCGACCATGGCGAACAGCGAGGGGTCGCCCTCCTTGCGCTCCGCCGAGAACCCGCCGGAGGCCGGCATCGGCATATCCAGCGGCCGGCGCAGGAAGAAGTCCATCACCTTGCGCGGGTTCTTGCCCAGCGCCTCGTCGGCCTCGCCGGGGGTCTGGAAGTGGACGATGTACATCCGCTCGCCCAGCCGCTTGCGCATGATCTCGATGGGATCGGCGGGGGCGCGGGGGCTGAACGGCGTGTTCAGGCTGATCACCCCGGCCACCCGGTCGGGATGGCGCACCGACATGTACCAGACCACGAAGCCACCCCAGTCGTGACCGCAGAAGATCGCCTTCGGGATCTTCAGGTGATCCATCAGCGCAACCAGGTCGCCACACAGGTGCTCCAGGTCATAGCTCTCGACCTCAACCGGCTGCTCGGTCAGGCCATAGCCGCGCTGGTCCGGCGCGATCACCCAGCGGCCATGATCGCTCAGCGCCTTGACCTGGTGACGCCAGCTGAAGGCCAGTTCCGGGAACCCGTGGCTGAAGATGATCGGCACGCCCTTCTTCGGCCCGGCTTCGTAGTAGGCCATGCTGATGCCGTTGACGTCGGCGTACTGCACCGGCGGCATCATGGTCTCGATGGCGGACATGCGGGAGCTCCCTTGACTTGTTTTGAGGCTAGCTGAACCGCCCGCCGCCACGGAAGGCAACCCCCGGAATACGGGTCCGGGCAGCATGATTGAAAGCCCATCCCCATTGAGGGGAAGGGCTCCTCGCGCCCGTCGCGATTACCGGGCCTGGGCGTTTGCGATCTCCGTACAACCGGCCTAGGTAACCGCCACCTTGTCCAGCACCCCCGAAACCCTGCCGCCTCCCGCACCGACCCCGTGGGGCCTGGTCATCCTCCTCGGCGCGATGACGGCCTTCGCGCCGATGTCGATCGACATGTACCTGCCGGCCCAGACCGCCATCGTCGGGGCGCTGAAGGCCAGCCAGTCCCAGGTCGAGCTGACCCTGTCGACCTTCCTGGCCGGCATGGCCATCGGCCAGTTCTTCTACGGCAGCGCCTCTGACCGCTTCGGCCGCCGCATCCCCATCCTCGTCGGTTGCGGGGTCTACGTTGTCGCCTCGGTCATCTGCGCGCTCAGCAATGACATCAACGCCTTGATCGCCGCCCGCTTCCTGCAGGCGCTGGGCGGTTGCGCCGGCGGCGTCGTCGCCCGCGCCATCGTGCGCGACAACTTCGACCATCGCGACACCGCCCACATCCTGTCGCTGCTGATGCTGGTCATGGGGCTCGCCCCCATCCTCGCCCCGGCCGCCGGCAGCCTGGTGCTGCAGGTCGCCGACTGGCGCGCCATCTTCTGGTGCCTGGCCGGGTTCGGCATCCTCGTCGCCCTGGCGGTGGCTTTCCGCCTGCCCGAATCCCGCTCGGAGGAGACCGCCGCCCAGGCCCGTTCGGAAAACCCGATCCAGGCCTACCTGGCCCTGCTGACCCAGCCCAAGCTGATCGGCTACCTGCTGGCCGGGTCGTTGAACGGGGCGGTGCTCTTCACCTACATCAGCGCCTCGCCCGGCCTGATCATGGGCATCTACGGGGTCAGCCCGGTCGCCTACGCCTGGCTGTTCGGCTTTAACGCCGTCGGCATCATCGGCGCCAACCAGGTCAACCGCATCCTGCTGCGCACCTACAGCCCCGACACGGTCCTGAAGGCCGCCAGCATCGCGGGCGTCGGCTTCGGCCTGCTGCTGCTGGTCGCCGCCATGTCCGGCCTCGGCGGCCCCTGGACCGTCCTGCCGCTGCTCTTCATCACTCTGACCACCTACGCCCTGATGGCCGGCAACACCACGGCCGGAGCGCTCAACTGCGACCCTCGCCGGGCCGGCTCGATCTCGGCCCTGAGCGGCGGTCTGTCATTCGGGGCAGGGGCCGTGGCCTCGGCCCTCGGCGGCCTCATGCACAACGGCACGCCGACCCCGATGGCGGCGGTCATGCTGGTCTGCCTGGTCGGGTCGGCGCTGTCCCTACGGCTGTTGGCTCTCAAGCGCTGATCCGATCGGAAGCGGGAGAGTCAGGCGCGAGACCGCAACGCCCCGACCATCACCAGCACCCAGCCCACCATGAACGCCACCCCGCCGATCGGCGTGATCGCCCCGAACCAGCGCGGCGCCCCGAAGGCCATTGCCACCAGCGACCCGCTGAACACCAGCACCCCGACCAGAAAGGCGGCGCTCGTCCCGCGCACCGGCCGAAACCCGCCCCGCGCCAGAGCCGCCACCGCCAGCACGGCCAGCGCATGAACGGCCGCATACTGGCTCGCCGTCTTCAGCCATTCGACGGCTTTCGCGTCCTCGATCCCGTGCGCCGCGAAGGCGCCGAACCCGACCGACAGAAGTCCGACCAGCGCCGCCGCCGCGACATCCCAATTCCGCGTCAATTGACCCTCCGTCACGGTTGCGTCTGGCTGCCGTCCGCGTAACCTGAACGCTGATAAGGCATCCGCGCCCATCAAGAGGCGCAGGCTTGTTCTAGGGAAGGAATACGGCATGGCGCTGACTCGTGGCGACGACTATCCGATTCACCAGACACCGGAGCCCATCGCCTACGGCGGCACCGACCGGAATTTCTACGACCGCTACTTCTTCAACGGCTACCACCCCTCGGAGGGCGAGGACTTCTTCGCCGCCGCCTTCGGGGTCTACCCGCACCTCAACGTCACGGACGGGGCGTTCGTTGTGGTCCGCAACGGCGTCGAGACCGCGCTCCACGTTTCGGGACAGCTCGGCGACCGCATGGACATCGCCTGCGGGCCCCTGCGCATCGAGATCGTCGAGCCGCTCCACCGGCTGAAGATCCACGTCAACGCCCCGGACCAGGGCCTGAAGGCCGAGATCGAGTTCACCAGCCGCTCGGGGCCCATCGAGGAGCCGCGCTTCATCCGCCGCATCGGCACCCGCGCCTTCATGGACTACACCCGCCTGACCCAGAACGGTCGCTATACCGGCTGGATCGAACTGGATGGCGAGCGCCGCAGCGTCGATGGCTTCGTCGGCACCCGCGACCGCAGCTGGGGCATCCGCCCGGTCGGGGCCCGCGACAGCCAGGAGATCATCCCGGCCCCGGCCCCGCAGTTCTACTGGCTCTGGTCGCCCAGCAGCTTCGAGTCCGGCTCCTTCTTCTTCCACTCCAACGAGGACGCCGTCGGCCGCGCCTGGAACACCCGCGCCGTCTGGGCCCCTGACCAGGCGCTGGAGGAAGACTTCGAACACCTCAACGGCCAGGCCCAGGTCAACTGGAAGCCCGGCACCCGCCACGCCACCGACGCCGTGGTCGAACTGACCGACGACTGGGGCAAGCCGGCCGGCAAGGTCGAGTTCAAGCCGATCTATAATTTCCAGATGAACGGCCTCGGCTACACCCATCCCAAATGGAACCACGGCCTTCTGCATGGCGTGCTGGAGGTCGAGCGCGAGGATATCGTCCTGGCCGACGTCGACCCGACCCTGCCCTGGAACCTGCACGTCCAGGCCCTCAGCGAGGTGATCTACACCGACGCTGACGGCGGCGTTCGCAAGGGCAGGGGCGTGCTCGAACAGCTGGTCATGGGCCCGCACAAGCCCAGCGGTTTCGCCGACATCCTGGACATGGCCAAATGAGCCTGCAGGACCAGCTGGAAGCCTATCTGACCCGCACCGGCGGCAAGCCGGCGCGCGTCCACGACCTCTTCCGCATTCCTGGCGGCGCCAGCCGCGAAACCTACAGGTTCGACATCGAGGTCGATGGGACCCGGCGCGGCATGATCCTGCGTCGCGATCCGACCGGCAGCCTGATCGACACCGACCGCCGCGTCGAATTCCTCGCCTTCCGCTCCTTCTTCGACAAGGGCCTGCCGGTGCCGGAAGCCCTGGCCCTGGAAGAGGAGGGGGCCGAACTCGAGCGCCCCTTCTTCATCATGGGCCGCATCGACGGCGGCAAGGCGCAGAGCCCCTTCACCCTGCCGCCTTATGGCGAGCACGCGGCGACCCTGGGCGAACAGTTCTTCAGCCACCTCGGCAAGATCGCCGCCGCCGACCCCGCCACCCTGCCGATCAGCGAGGCGGCGCCGTCGCCCGCGCTGGACGCCTGCTGGTCGAAGGAACTCGACTACTGGGAAGGCGTCATCGACGAGGATGAGGAACATCCCCAGATGATCGTCCGGGCGGCCATCCGCCGCCTGCGCCGAAATCCCCCGCCGCCGGCCCAGAAGCTCAGCGTCGTCCACGGCGACTACCGCACCGGCAACTTCATGCACGACGGGGCGGGCAAGATCATCGCCCTGCTCGACTGGGAAATGGCCCACATCGGCGACCCGCTGGAGGACCTCGGCTGGGCGATCGAGCCCCTTTGGTGCTACCGGGAGACGGACCGCGTCTCCGGCATGGTCCCGCGCGAAAAAGCCATCGCCCTCTGGGAAGCGGCCAGCGGGCTCAAGGTCGATCCCGCCGCCTTTGCCTGGTGGGAACTGTTCGCCTCGGTGAAGGGCGCCGCCATCTGGATCTCGTCGGCCAAGGAATACCGGGCCGGCGGCATGAAGGACCCGGTGCTCGGCCTCAGCGGCTGGTACACGGCCCGCCGCCAGGACGAGATCATCGCAGGCGTCCTCGCCAAACTGGAGGGCCTGGCATGACCCCGACCGTCTCCGAACTGCTGCTCGGCAACTTCATCGCCCTGATGGACCCGCCGCCGCCCGAGGCGCTGGGCGACTTCATGGCCGGAAAGGTCGCCGTCACCGGCATGATCGCCATGCTCGCCGCCCAGGAAGCCGAACGCGGCGCCGAGGCCCGCATCTGGGAAAACCAGGCCATCCGCGACCTGCTGGTCCGCGGCGGCGCGCCCATCCCGGCCGGCGCCGAGACGGAAAAGGACTACGCCATCGGCGGCCTCGACCGCGTCAATGCGACCCTGCGCACGGCCCTGATCGCCCTGCACACCGAGGTAGAGGAGGCCGGCAACCGCGACCTCGACCACGCCATCCTCCGCTTCTACGTCAAGAGCGCGGACATGCGCCGCCTCGACATGCCGCCGATGCCGGGGAACTGAGACTCGGGTAGGAGAGGGCGCATGGCCAAACCCATCGCCCTCGACCGCCAGACGTCCGACATTCTCGAACGCAAGCTGCGCAAGCACCTGTCGGACGAGTACGGCTTCGAGCTCGGCCAGTTCGAGGCCCTCGACCTTCTCGACTACCTCGCCGAAAACCTCGGGCCCCTCTACTACAACCAGGCCCTCTACGACGCCCAGACGGTCCTGCGGAAACGCGCCGACGACCTGATCGAGGCGGTGTCCGCCATCGAGAAGCCGGTCAAGCTTTGAGCCCGTTCGAGTTCTTCTTCAGCTTCTACGGCCTGCTGCTCGGCCTGTCCGTGGCCGTGCTGGCCACCGGCGCCGCCCGCGCCTTCAAGCATCGCAGGACCCGGCCCGTCGGCTGGCTCACCCCGCTGCTCGCCGTCTTTGTCGCCCTCGACATCGCCACCTTCTGGGAAGCGGCCTGGGTCAACTACCGGGCCCTGCCGGTCAGCTACGGCCTGCTGGTCGGCGGTCTGGTCGTCGCCGTGGTCTATTTCATCGCCGCCGCCCTGGTCTTTCCCGACGACAGCGACAGGCCGGCGCCGCTCGACGAGCACTTCTGAGCCAACCGCCGGGCCAGCCTCTGCCTGCTCATCCTGGCCAACCTGCTCAGCGTCAGCGCCCAGCTGGCCATCAACCTGACCCGCGAGAACGGCCTGGGCCTGGCGATTGCCTACGCGCAAAACATGGGCATCTACATCGTCCTCATCGGCGCGGCCGCCTGGACGAAGCGGCGCTGGCTGTTCGCCATCGCCATCGGCCTGCATACCTTGCTGTACCTCTACATCGCCGTCGTCTCGATCCTGTCGCCGCCCGCCGCCTGAAAACCCAACCTGGACCGGTCTGGACATCTCCAATCCCGGCCCTGTCCGGCGCCTCTGAAGGCCGCGCCCGATTAACGCGATCGCGGGTCTATCTGTGTTGGGGTTTTGTTGCTCGCCGGACTGAAAACTGTCGTCTCAAGGTTGGCTTTTTGGCGTAAGAATGTTGGCCTTAGTCGATTGAAACTGTTCAATAAAAACGGCTGACTATAAGACTCGAAACGGCTATAATCGCTTCGCCCCGCAAATCCACCCTGTAGGTCCGCGCCAGCCGGCGACTCCTGCTAACGGAAGCCATGCCGACCAACCTCCGCCTTGGCCTCTACTACTGCGCCATCTTCATCGGCACGGGGGCCAGCCTGCCCTACATGCCGGTGTGGTTCCGCAGTCAGGGCCTAAGCGGGGCCGAGATCGGCATCATCCTGGCCGCGCCCTCGCTGGCCCGCATCGTCATCTCACCGATGGCTGCCCTCTGGGCCGACGGCTTCCGCCTCCGCCGCACGCCGCTGATCATCATCGGAACCGTCGCCGCCCTGGCCTATGGCGTCATCGGTCTGGTTCACGGCTTCACCGCCTGGCTGCTGGCCTGGACCATCGCCGCCGCCATGCTGGGCACCCTGCCGTCGCTGGCCGACGTCATGGGCCTGCGCCTGTCCCGCCGGGAAGGCTTTTCCTATCCCTTCGCCCGGGGCCTCGGCTCCATCGCCTTCATCGTCGGCAACCTCGCGGTCGGCGCCTTGCTGGGGGTCCTGCCCCCGGACCTGGTGCTGTTCTGGACCATCGCCGCCGCGGCCCTCGCCGCCGTCTTCGCAAGGGCGCTGCTGCCGCCGGAACCGGTCCACGAACACGGCGAGGCGCCGCCCAGGTCTTCCCGCTGGCGGGGCCTCTCCGACCTGCTGCGCAATCGGGGCTTCATGATCGCCGTCGTGGGCTCCGGGATCATCCAGGCCAGCCACGGCTTCTACTACGCCTTCTCGGCCCTGCTCTGGCGCAAACAGGAGATCGGGGAGGCGTGGATCGGCGTCCTGTGGGCCATTGGCGTCATCCTCGAGGTGATCTTCATGTGGTTCGCCGAGGGCTGGCGTCGCCGCGTCCGGCCCGAAGTGATGGTCGCCATCGGCGGGTTGGCGGCCGTGGTCCGCTGGACAGCCCTGGCCTTCTCGCCGCCGCTCTGGCTGCTGTTCCCGCTGCAGGGCCTGCATTCCCTCAGCTTCACCGCCACCTTCCTCGGCTCCCTGGCCCTGATCGAGCGCTACGCCCCGCCGCACACCGCCAGCGCCGCCCAGACGGTGAGCTCCTCCCTGTCCGGCGGCCTGTTCATTGGCCTGGCGACCCTGGCGTCGGGTCCGCTGTTCGACGCCTTCGGCGCCTTCGGCTACCTGGGCATGACGCTGATGACCCTCTCCGGCCTGGTCGTCATCGCTTTGCTCATCCGCCGCGCCTGAACGCCGGCCCGGCGAAAACCTGTCCAATTGTTCATGTTCGGACATATTGCCACAGTGGGGAACCCGATGGATAACCGGGATATCTGGTTCCGGGGAGGGACGCCCCATGCAAGCCATTCTGGAGTTGATCGTCGCTGTCATCGTCTGGATGGCCGTCGCCAGCCTTAATCAGCTTGGTCTGAAGGTCGATTTTCCTGAGCCGCCGGCCAAGGCCGAGCGGGTGATCGAGCGCGAATCGGCGCCGCCCGAGAAGGCCGACGCCCGCGCCGCAACCGACTGCCCCGACGCCGTGAAGGTCGCCAAACCGACAGCGACCGCCGCCTGATTCCGGGAATAATCGCCGGCCAGCGGGACCAATAGCGCCCCAGCGTCCGCTTGAGTCGGTCATCCGACTGCGAACCTTAACGAAATCGTTGCAAGCCGCTTAACGCGCAGCACTTTCCCGTCTAGGTTTCCCCCGTTGCGCGAGGCAGGGGTCGGGGCCTTGGCGCAGGTTGGAAGTCCGGCCCCAGGACGACGCTAAGCGCATGGCCAAGAAGCGCCCGACGCTCGATTTCACTCGCATCGCGCCGGAGGGAGTTGTCCCGCGTTTCGAGCCCGCCCCGGATCAGCGCCTTGATGCGCCGCCGGTGCTTGAGGCCGAGCTGGAAATCGTCGAAGCCCCCGCCGTCCAGATGGCGGCCGAGCCCCTGCGCCGGGAGCCTGACGCGGCGCTGATCCCGCCGACGCCGGAGCAGAGCCTCAAGCCCGTCGCCGAGCCGCCGCTGCCGCCGGCCGTCCTGCAACGGGCGCCCAAAATCAAGGAGCCCAGCTTCGCGCCGGTGCTGGCCCTGGCCTGTGTCGCCTCGGCCGTCTGGGCCGCCGCGCCCATCGCCTACGCTTTCGGCTACCGCCAGAACATCGCCCCGCTGCAGAATGATCCGATGGCCATGGTGGTCTTCGGCCTGCTGGCCATCGGGCCGCTGGCCCTGATCTGGCTCGTCGCCTACTTCGCCGCCCAGGGTCGCAAGCTGACCGTCGAGATCCGCCGCACCCGTGACCTGGCCCAGACCATGGTCGGGCCGGCCGCCCTGGCCGCCGCCGAGGCCGGGAGCGCCGTCGAGGCGATCCGCGGCCAGATCGACGCCGCGGCGGCGTCCGCCACCGAAGCGCGGGAAACCATGCTGGCCCTGCGCCACGCTCTGGCCGACGAGACCGAACGCCTCGCCGCGGCCGCCGCCACGGCGGAACGGACGTCCAGGGATCTGGCTGAAACCCTTGGCCGCCAAAGGGAAGCGCTGAGCGCCCTGTCGGGAGAACTCGACAACCGCGCCATGGCGGTCTCCGACAGCATCTCGATGCAGGCCCGCATGGTCGCCGAGGCCTCCGACCTGGCAGAGACCCAACTGCGCGAAGCCGAGGCCACCCTGACCGCCCGCGCCGCCGACCTGGCCGCCGCCGCCGGAGAGGCCAGCGACGCCGCCCGTGTCGCCGGTGAGGACCTGGCCCGCCAGGTCGCCCGGCTGGAAACCGCCGGTGTCGGCGTCGGCGACCAGATGCGTCTGGTCGAGGCCGGTCTGTCGCAACAGCGCGCCAGCCTGGTCACCGTCAGCCACGCCATCCGCGCCGACCAGGAAGACTTCGCCGCCCAGGCCGAGACCCGCGCCGCCCAGTTGTCCGAATTCATGGCCCAGGCGACGATGAGCGCCAGCGAGCTTGGCGACACGGCCGCCCGGGGCGGCGAGGCCCTGCGCCACCTGATCGGGGAGGCCGCCAGCCAGATGTCGGCCCTGCTGGAAACCGCCGCCGCCGAGCGCGAGGCCCTGACCGGCGAGAGCCAGAACGCCCTCAACCTGCTCAGCGACGCCGCCGCCGGCGAGCGCCAGCGCATGGAGCGCGACCTGCGCGAGGCCATCGGCCGGCTGACCCAGTCCGCGCTGGAGGCCAAATCGGCCGCCGAGGGCCATGCCGGCGCCGCCCAGAGCCGCGTCGATCAACTGAACGAAGCGGCCTTCGCCGCGCACCAGAAGGCCGACGCCATCTTCCAGGCCCGCCTCGACGAGGCCCGCGACCTGATCGAGTCCTCGGCCCAGATGGTTGAACAGGCCGGCGCCCAGACCGCCCAGCGGCTGGAGCAGGGGGCCGCCTCGGCCAAGGCCACGCTGTCGGAGCTGCAGGCTCTGCTCGCGGACCTCGAGACCCGCACCCGCGCCCTGCCTGAACAGGCCCGCGTCCAGACCCAGCAGGTCAAGGCCGCCGTCGACCAGGGCATGGAAGACCTGATGGATTCCGCCCGCCGCACGGCCGAGGAAACCCAAGCCATCGACTCTGCCTTCCAGGATCGCGTCCGCCGCAACTACGACATGCTGACCGACGCGGTGAAGCTGATGGGCGTCGTCGCCGGCGCTGCCGGTCAGGCCGCGCCCGCGCCCCACGTCACCCCGCCGCGGGCCTCCCTGCGCAGCCGTGAGATCAGCGGCGATGCCGTCAGCCGCGAGGCGGGACTGCGTCCGCGCCTCCGCCTGACCCCGACCGCAACCGACGAGGAATTCCGCAGCGTCTTCGAAGCGGCCGGCGGTCGCGCGCCTCCCGAACCCGCGCCGGCCGGCGAGCCTGGGGCCTGGAGCTGGAAGGACCTGCTTTCCACCATCGATGGCGATGACAGCGACGCCGAGGGTCTGGCCGAGCGCCTGCTTGGCGAGATCGAGGCCATGGGTATCGACCCCACGGCTCTCTTGCCGAGGAACCGCCTGGATGAACTGGCCGCCGCGGTGCAGACCCGCGACTACGGCGGCGCCCGCGAGGTGGTCCGACGCCTGGCCCCGGCCGCCATCCGGCGCCTGGTCCGCCGCCTGTTCTCCGACGCCGCCCTGCGTGGCCAGGCCGAACGCTACCTGCGCCGCTTCACCGGCATGCTCGACGAGGCGGCGGAGCGCGATCGCGGCGGTATGCTGGTCTCCAGCCTGTTGTCCTCCGACGCCGGCCGCGCCTGGCTCCTGCTCGACGCGGCCCACGGCGACCTGGTCTGAGTCTGGATGCCGCCTCGCAAGCCATTGTCCGAGAATGAAACCGATTTCTCGCGCAAGCGGGCGACCATCAACGACGTCGCCCGGCTGGCCGGCGTCTCCAAGAAAACCGTCAGCCGGGTCATCAACGACAGCCCCTCGGTGCAGCAGGAAACCCGCGAGCGCATCGAGGCGGTCATCAAGCAGACCGGCTATATCCCCGACCCGCAGGCCCGGGGCCTGGCCTTCCGCCGCTCCTTCCTGATTGGTCTGATCTACGACAACCCCAACCCGCAGTACGTCGTGAACATGCAGCTCGGCCTGCTCGACGCCATGCGCGGCAGCGGCTTCGAACTGGTCGTCCACCCCTGCGACCGCGCCCACCCGCCGCTGGTCGACGACATCCGCAACTTCATCGAGCGCCAGAAGCTGTACGGCGTCGTTCTCACGCCTTCGGTCTCGGAGGACGAGCGCATCGCGCAGATGCTGCGCGAGATCGACTGCGCCTACATCCGTGTCGCCTCGGTCGCCCTTGATGCGCCGGGCCACATGATCGAGACCCAGGACCGGCTTGGCGGCCTGGCCGCAGCCCGTCACCTTGCCGAGCTCGGCCACCGCCGCGTCGGCTTCATCTCCGGCGTTCCCAGCTTCCGCTCCAGCGCCGAGCGCCGCTCGGGCCTGGAAGAGGGGTTGGCTGAAAACGGCCTCGCGCTCGATCCGGCCCTGGTCGCCGAGGGCGCCTATACCTTCGAGTCCGGTCTGGAATGCGCTCGCGCCCTGCTGTCGAAGCCGGATCGCCCGACGGCCATCTTCGCCGGCAACGACGAGATGGCCGCCGGGGCCCTGCACGCCGCCCGCGAGCTGGGCCTGAAGGTGCCGGACGACGTCTCCATCGTCGGCTACGATGACTTCCAGATCGCCAGCCGCGTCTGGCCGCCGCTGACCACGGTCCGCACCCCGACCCGCCGCATCGGCCAGATGGCGGCCGAGAAACTGATGGGCAAGGAGACGGCCGAGCCGGCTCCCGAGGACCGCCTGCCGATGATCGTTGTCAGGCAATCCAGCGGCCCACCGCCGCGATAACGTAAATGCCTGTTCCACTCTTTGACGCCGCACACTAGATACGCCGCATGAAGAGCCTGAACGACATCCGCGCCACATTCCTCGACTACTTCGGCAACACGGGTCACACCGTTACGCCGTCAGCTCCGCTCGTTCCGCAGAACGATCCGACGCTGCTGTTCGTCAACGCCGGCATGGTGCCGTTCAAGAACGTCTTCACGGGCGCCGAGACGCCGGTCAGCCCGCGCGCCGCGTCGTCGCAAAAGTGCGTCCGCGCCGGGGGCAAGCACAACGACCTCGACAACGTCGGCTACACCGCCCGCCACCACACCTTCTTCGAGATGCTGGGCAACTTCTCGTTCGGCGACTACTTCAAGGAACAGGCGATCGAACACGCCTGGACCCTGCTGACCCGCGACTTCGGCCTTCCGAAGGACAAGCTGACGGTCACCGTCTACCACACCGACGACGAGGCGGCGGCGCTGTGGAAGTCCATCGCCGGCATGCCGGAAGACCGCATCATCCGCATCGCGACCAACGACAATTTCTGGTCGATGGGCGACACCGGCCCCTGCGGGCCCTGCTCGGAAATCTTCTACGACCACGGCTACAAGATCTGGGGCGGCCCGCCCGGCAGCCCTGAAGAAGACGGCGACCGCTTCGTCGAGATCTGGAATCTCGTCTTCATGCAGTTCGAGCAGCATGCCGACGGCACGCGGACCAGCCTGCCCAAGCCCTCCATCGACACCGGCATGGGCCTCGAGCGGATCGCCGCCGTCATGCAGGGCGTGCACGACAACTATGACACCGACCTTTTCAAGACCCTGATCGCCGCCTCCGTTGACCTGACCGGCGTCAAGGCCGAGGGCGACCGCGCCCCCAGCCACCGGGTCATCGCCGACCACCTGCGCACCAGCGCCTTCCTGATCGCCGATGGCGTCACGCCCTCCAACGAGGGCCGGGGCTACGTCCTGCGCCGGATCATGCGCCGGGCCATGCGCCACGCCCACCTGCTGGGTGCGGAAGACCCGCTGATGCACCGCCTGGTCCCGACCCTGACTGCCGAGATGGGCGGCGCCTACAGCGAGCTGCGCCGGGCCGAACCAGCCATCATCGACACCCTGCGTCAGGAAGAGGAGCGGTTCCGCCGCACCCTCGGCCGCGGCATGGGTCTGCTTGACGAAGCGACCGAGGGCCTCAGTGAAGGCGGCGTGCTATCCGGCGATGTGGCCTTCAAGCTCTACGACACCTATGGCTTCCCCCTCGACCTGACCCAGGACGCCGTGCGCGCCAAGGGCATCACGGTCGACACCGACGGCTTCGACGCCGCCATGAAGGACCAACAGGACAACAGCCGCGCCAACTGGAAGGGCTCGGGCCAGAAATCGGCGGGGGCCGCCTGGTTCACCGTCCGTGACGAGGTCGGCGCGACCGAGTTCAGTGGTTACGACAGCGTCGACGGAACCGGCAAGGTCCAGGCCCTGCTGATCGACGGCGCGGCCGTCGAAGCGGCCGCCTCGGGAGAGACGGTCCAGGCTGTCTTCGACCGCACCCCCTTCTACGCCGAGAGCGGCGGTCAGGCCGGCGACAAGGGCGTTGTCGAATGGGACGGTGGCTCGGGAGAGGTGCTCGACGTCCAGAAGCAGGCCGGCGATCTCTTCGTCCATGACATCAAGGTGCTCAGCGGTTCACTGACCGTCGGCGCGTCCGCCGCCCTGCACGTCGATCCGCCGGCCCGCCAGGCGACCCGCGCCAACCACTCGGCCACCCACCTGCTGCACGCGGCGCTCCGCCATGTCCTCGGCCCGCACGTCAGCCAGAAAGGCCAGATGGTCGACGGCGACCGTATCCGCTTCGACTTCAGCCACGGCGGGCCGGTGACGGCCGCCGAGATGGCCGCCATCGAGGATGAGGTGAACACCGTCGTCCTGCAGAACCGCGCCGCCGAGACCAAGCTGATGAAGCCGGAGCAGGCCATCGAGGCCGGGGCCATGGCCCTGTTCGGCGAGAAGTACGGCGACGAGGTTCGCGTGCTGGCGCTGGGCAAGGCGCTGGACGGGGAGGGCGACTACTCGGTCGAACTCTGCGGCGGCACCCACGTCTCGCGCACCGGTGACATCGGCCTGTTCAAGGTTGTCTCGGAAGGCGGCGTTGCCGCCGGCATCCGTCGCATAGAGGCGCTGACCGGGGATGCGGCCCGCAAGTGGCTGGAAGGCCAGGCGGGCGTCGCCACGGGGCTGGCCGAGAAGTTCAAGGTGCCGGTGGCTGAAGTCGCAGCCCGCGTCGAAGCTCTGGAAACCCAACGCAAGGCGCTCGAAAAGGCTCTGGCCGACGCCAAGAAGGCGCTGGCGCTGGGCGGTGGCGGTGCGGCCGCCTCCGGTCCGGAAGACGTCGGCGGCGTGGCCTTCATCGGCCGGGTGCTGGACGGCGTCGGCGGCAAGGACCTGCGGGGCCTCGTCGAGGACTTCAAGAAGCAGGTCGGCTCGGGCGTCGTCGCCCTGGTCGGTGTCTCTGACGGCAAGGCGGCGGTCGCCGTCGCGGTGACGTCCGATCTCGTCGGCCGCTTCAACGCCGCCGAGCTCGCCAAGGCCGCCGTCATCGCCATGGGCGGCCAGGGCGCCGGCGGCAAACCCGACTTCGCCCAGGGCGGCGCCCCGGACGACAGCAAGGCCACTGACGGCGTCGCCGCCGTGAAGGCGACGTTGGCCGGCTAGCTAGGGGTCGGCCTTGAAGAAGGCCGACAGCTTGTTGCCGGTCGGGTCGCGGACGTAGGCGAGGTAGTAGCCTTCGCCGTAGGACGCTCGCGGCCCCGGCGGCCCTTGGCAGGACCCGCCGTTGGCCAGAGCCGCCGCGTGGAAGGCATCCACCTCGGACTGCGTCTCCGCATGCAGCCCGATCATCATCCCGTTCCCCGCCCGGGCCGGCTGTTCGTCGTAGGGCGGACAGATGAGGATGGTCCCGTGATCGTCCCCTTCGGGTCCGTAACCCGCCCAGCCGTTCTGAATCCAGAGGCGGCCCAGACCCAGCGCCGCCAGCACCGGATCATAGAAGGCCACCGCCTGGTCCAGATCGTTGCAGCCGATGGTGAGGTAGCTGACAACCTTGCGCATCGCTACGCCGCCGCGAAGAGGGCGATCTTGTTGCCTGTCGGGTCCCGCAGGTAGGCCCCATAGAACCCCGGCGTCCCCGGTGGCCGATGCCCCGGCGCCCCCTCGTCAGTCCCACCGGCCGCCAGGCCGGCTGCATGGGCCGCGTCAACCTCGGCGGCCGTCTGGGCCTGGTAGGCGATCATGATCCCGTTGCCGGGCCGGGCCGGCTGGCCGTCGAAGGGTGGGCAGAGGGCGGTGTGACAGTCGGCGAAGCCCTGGCCGCCGTCCTTGGGGCCATAGCCGATCCAGCCGCCGCCTTCGGTGCGGCGGTCATGGCCGAGCGCGCCGAACACCGCGTCGTAGAATTTGCCCGATTGTTCGCTGTCGAGGGCGCCGATGGTGACGTAGCCGATCATGACATTCTCCCGTCCATGAGGAGACAATAGTACGCCAGGAAAGGAACAAAACAAGAACTATCGATCGCCATCGGGCAGCTGCACATGCACCAGTTTCCAGACAAACAGGCTGCGGCGCTCGAATGTCAGGGTGGTGATCTTCTCCGGCGCGTTCGGCCGCTTGACCGCCAGGCGAACCCGCTCCAGCCCGAAGTAGGTGACACCCGGCCACGGTCCGCTGACCAGTCCCCTGGCGCCGCTCATGAAGCTGCCGTCGGGCTTGGCCTCGGGCGGCGCGGTTCCCGGCGCATAGCCGCGCAGGATGTCGCCCAGACCCGCGACGGTGACATAGCGGTCGATCTTCGGGGGTTGCGGCGCGACGTCCTTCCAGGCCCGCTTGATGGCTCCGATCGGGTCCTGCCAGATGGTCGGCGGTTCGGCGGTGCGGGTAGTGTCCGGGTCGAGCTGGCCGGCGAGGCTCTTGCGCACGGCCGGGAAGTCGACGAGCTGGCTCATGGCCTGCACGTCCTCGGCGACGGTCGCCGCCCTCAGGGCCCGGTAGCTGTAGAAGGGCGCCGCCACGAAGGCGATGGCGAACAGCGCCAGGGCGAGGAGGACGAGCCGGAAGAGGTTGTTGCGCATGGCGGCATGTGAGCACGAAACCCCGCGCCTGTCGCGCCTGCTCCACCGGCGCGGGAAGCGGTCAGTCCGGCTCGGTCGCTTCCGTGAGGGTCCGGGCGACCAGGTCGGCATGGCTCATCACCATCAGCCGTGAGCCGTCCTCGACCCAATCGAACCGGGCCTCCGGCAGGATCGACCGCCAGACCTCGAACGTGCGGTCAGGGTCGTGCAGGAAATCATGGCGGCTGAGCAGGACGCGCCAATGGCCTGCGCCGGTCAGGGGAGGGCAGGTCCAACTATGGATGGCGGACTGTTCGGCGACGTAGCCGGCGGTGCGGCCGGTCGAGAACAGACGAAACCCTCGCCGATAGTCGGCCATGTTGCGCGGGTCGGCAAAGATGGCCGTGTCCAACGGGCTGCTCTCGACGGACTTGAGCATGATCCGCCGCGACTGGCTGCTCGACAGGTTCGAAGCCACCAGCCTGACCAGCCCCTCGATCAGGTCCGGATGGCGCATATAGGCTTCCTGCAGCGCCCCCACCGGGCCGCTCCGGCGATTGTGCGAGGCGGTGGCCGGGTCCGGATTGACCAGCACCACCCGGCCCATGATCTCCGGCGCGGTCTGCGCCGTCGCCGTCGCAACCTGGGCCCCGCCGCGCGCGACGATGTCGATGCGCTTCAGCTTCAGGTGGGCCAGAAACAGTTTCATGTCGTCGACCGCCGCCAGGAAGGGATGGTTTCGCGCCCAGGCCCTGTCGGGATGCAGGTCGGTCAGGCCAAAGCCGGGCCGGTCGAGGCTGAGCGGTCGAAAGCCCCTGGCCTGGAGGGCGATCACCAGGCGACTGGGCGCCGGCCTGGAGGCTGAACTGGAATGCAGGATCAGAACAGGCTGGCCTGACCGGGGGCCATAGTCACTGTAGGCGACCTGGGATCCGTCCGGCCGCCGGAACAGACTGAGCGGCTCGACCATGTCACTGTCGATCTGGGCTTCGCCGTGGGTGGCGTCGGTAATCAGCGCCAGCGCCCGCGCCTCGGTCACGGCGCGCGCCAGGGCCCCTGCCGATCGCACGCCCATGACGTCGAAGATGAGGTCCAGTTCCTTCTTGGCCGTCGCTTCGGAGAGGCCGGAAGCGGCCGCCGCTTCCGCCCGGGTCATTCCTTCGGCGATCCGCAGCGCGAGGCTGGCCTGACGCGCCGACAAGCCCCAGATGTCCGTCAGTTCCGCCGCCCCGGCCTCTCCCTGCGGCCAGACGCCGAAGGACAGCCGCACCAGCCGTTCGATGAAGCCGGCGATACGGGGCGCCCCGACCCGTTGCATGGCGTCGAAGGCCACCTTGCGGGCCGTCTGATAGGAGACGCCGGCCTGCTGCGCCGCGCCGCGCACATCACCGGTCCGTACCAGACCGATGGCGATACGGGTCTGAAGGTCTGTCAGTCCGAAGGCCTTGCACACGTCAGCCAGCACCTGCGCCGCCGACAGCGGCCCGACCACGATGATCACAGCCGCGGCGCGCGCATCCTCCAGAGTGGCCATCGCCTCAATGGGCAGAGCCCAGTCGCGCGCCAGGGAAGCAGCGGCGTACAGGGCGGTAGAGCGACCTGTTGCGGCGTCTCCGTGGTCGATCAGCACGGTGCGGCGGCCGCCCTCGGCGATGACTGCGGCCAGAACCTTGCGGTCCGCCGGCGCGGTCTCGAACACCTGGCGCCAGGCGGGGTTGGCGAACAGCGGCGCGCCCAGGCGGTCGACGACCGCCACCCCCATTCGCTCGGTCCTGACCAGGGCGAAAGCCGTCGTCGGCCCGCCGAGACCCTCTGCGAAGTCGCGCGAGCCGGAACGCATCAGTTCGGTGAGGGCGGCGGATTCGTGGAGCCACGGCTCAAGGGAACGGCCAGGCAGAGTCTGGTCATCCGCGAAATGAGTTCGTTGATCCACCTGACGCCCTTAAAAGCAACTTTAACGCGTTTTCACGACTACTTAACACAGAGTAGTTTAGCGCTGCCGATGAACAGTGTTAGATGAAATAGTGTGATAGAGGCCGTGACAAGGATCACGCCGTTTTCTTTTTGACGGCGTTAGTTTCGGTGATGAATAAACCCCAGGTTACACGCCACCTTGTCCTGGAGCGACCAGGGCGAACAGTGGCTCGGCGGGATTCAGCAGGCGGCGAAATGTGGCCTCGCTGACCTCGTCCGGTCCGCTGGCGCTTTAGAAGTCGAGATAGCCGGCCCAAAGCCGGTCCCGGGCCGGGCGGTCGGTGGCGGTCAGGTCGCGGAGGTTTCCGGAAAATCTCATAGCCTCGAAATCGCACATGAGGTGGAAAGAGTCAGGGCCGGCAGCGGGCCTCGGTCGTGCCGTCGCCGCAGACGTAGATCCCACTGGTCAGGTAGGTGTTCGCTTCGCCTTCGGCCTTGAACAGGGCCAACGCCTCCTCCTTCCGCTCGGGCGGGAAGGCAAGGGCGCCGGGCGTAGTCGTTGCCGGGGTGCGGAACTCGCGGTTGATGACGTAAAGCGCCTCCCGCCCCGGGATGATCTTGAAGAAGATGTGCAGGCCATAGGACTTGCCGTTCTGCTGGCCGCAATAGGCCTGGCCGTAAGCGACCTTGAAACCGTCTTCCTTCCGCTCGACCGGCCCGTTGACCAGCACCGCCGAGCAGGCTTGGTTGACCCCGCCAAGCAGGCCCCTGAGAAAATCGGCTGGCGGGACCTGCTGCATGCCCGGGAAGGTCTGGACGCTCAGGATGTCCTTGTGGTCCCCGAGCGTCTGACCGACGGGAATGTACTCCTGAATTGGCCCGACCTGACTCATCCCGTCGTTTGCCAGCACCCAGGCCGGATCGGCCGGGTATGGCTTGACCACCAGCCGCTCGGCGGCAGAAGCGACAGCGGGCAGCAGAACGGCCAACGCGGTCAGCATCGCGGAGATCGTCTTCATGGTCGGCAAGCCCCCAGCAATCGGCTGCCCAACCTACCGCGACCGGATGATAAAGAAAAAGGGCGGAGGTTTCCCTCCGCCCTCGATCTTCGGAAATGGCGGGGCCGATCAGGCCTTGGCCATCGCCGCCTTGAGGTTCTCGTCGACCTTGTCGAGGAAGCCTTCGGTGGTCAGCCAGCTCTGCTTGTCGCCGACCAGCAGCGCCAGATCCTTGGTCATGAAGCCGGCCTCGACGGTGTCGATGCAGACCTTTTCCAGGGTGTCGGCGAAGGTGGCCAGGTCGCCGTTGCCGTCCAGCTTGGCGCGGTGGGCGAGGCCACGGGTCCAGGCGAAGATCGAGGCGATCGAGTTGGTCGAGGTCGACTGGCCCTTCTGGTGTTGACGGTAGTGGCGGGTGACGGTGCCGTGGGCGGCCTCGGCCTCGACGGTCTGGCCATCGGGGGTCAGCAGCACCGAGGTCATCAGGCCCAGCGAGCCGAAGCCCTGGGCGACGATGTCCGACTGCACGTCGCCATCATAGTTCTTGCAGGCCCAGACGTAGCCGCCCGACCACTTGAGGGCCGAGGCCACCATGTCGTCGATCAGGCGGTGCTCGTAGGTCAGGCCAAGCGCGTCAAACTGGCTCTTGTACTCGGCGTCGAAGATCTCCTGGAAGATGTCCTTGAAGCGGCCGTCGTAGTACTTGAGGATGGTGTTCTTGGTCGACAGATAGACCGGATACTTGCGCGACAGGCCGTAGGCGAAGCTGGCGTGGGCGAAGTCGCGGATCGAGTCGTCGAGATTGTACATGGCCATGGCCACCCCGGCGCCGGGGGCGTCGAACACCTCATGCTCGATCACCTGACCGTCGTCGCCGACGAACTTGATGCTCAGCTTGCCCTTGCCGGGGAACAGGAAGTCGGTGGCGCGGTACTGGTCGCCGAAGGCGTGGCGGCCGACGATGATCGGCTGGGTCCAGCCGGGCACCAGGCGCGGCACGTTCTGGCAGATGATCGGCTCGCGGAAGATGACGCCGCCGAGGATGTTGCGGATGGTGCCGTTGGGGCTCTTCCACATCTTCTTGAGGCCGAATTCCTCGACCCGCTGCTCGTCCGGGGTGATGGTCGCGCACTTCACCGCAACGCCGTGGCGTTTGGTGGCATTGGCGGCGTCGATGGTCACCTGGTCGTTGGTGGCGTCGCGGTGCTCGATCGAGAGGTCGTAGTAGTCCAGCTCGAGGTCGAGGTAGGGGAAGATCAGCTTGTCCTTGATGAGCTTCCAGATGATGCGGGTCATTTCATCGCCGTCCATGTCGACGACGGGATTGGCGACCTTGATCTTGGCCATGGTGTTGGGGGTCTCCCAAAGGGGTTGAGCGCGCTGATGTCGGGGGGACACAGGCCCGTCCGCACCGCGCGAGGTGCGGTGGCTATAGACCCGATTGCCGCTCGGTCCAACAGTCGCTTGCGCACCTGCCCGGGCCGGGTATGAACAAACGATGCCCCTGGACCAGCAGACCGCCGCCGACGACGACCAGGGGGTGCTCGAGGCCGCACGCTCCGCCTTCGCCGAGGTCGGCTTCGAGGCCGCCGACATGGGCGCCATCGCCGAGGGCGCGGGCGCCACGACGGCGGCGCTTGCCGAGCGCTACCCCGACAAGAAGGCGCTGTTCACCGCTGTTCTGATCTCGCTGGAGCAGGCCTTTGACGCCCATTGCCGCGCCGCTTCATCGGGACCGCTGGGCGCGCCGACGGATCTGTTCCTGGCCGGTTGCAGGGCGGCGCTGGAATTCGGCAGACGGCGCGACTACGCCCGGATCGTCCTGATCGAGGGGCCCGGGGTGCTGGGCCAGGCCGAGTGGGAACGGATCGATCATTGCCTCGGCCTGCCGACCATCCGCCAGGGCCTGCGCAATCTGGCGCCGCAAGCCGGCGATGCAGCGGTGCGGCCGATGGCGGTGATGATCATGGGCGCGCTGAACGAACTGATGCTCGCCCTGGCGCGGGGAGAGCAGGGCGTGGAGGTTGATGACAGCCTGGCGGTTCTGGAACGCCTGCTCCGGGCCTGGGCCGCCCGTTAGTCGAAGCTGGCGGGCAGCAGCCGCTCATAGATGCCGCGCACCGCGCCGTAGCATTCGCAGGCCGCGAGCTCGAGACTTTCGCGATCAAGGATGTCGACCACCCCGCGCCGGTAGCGGATCAGGCCCTTGTTCTGCAAACTGCCGGCCACGGCGGTGACGGTGGTGCGCTGCACGCCCAGCATGTCGGCCAGGAATTCCTGCGTCAGGCCGACCGTATTGCTGTCGATCCGGTCGTGGCAGGTCAGCAGCCAGCGACAGAAGCGCGCCTCGACCGAATGCAGCGCGTTGCAGGCCACCGAATGCACGGCGTGACCGAACAGGGCATCGTTGTGCCGGTCAACCAGGCTGAGCAGGGCCGGGCTGCGTTTGCAGCACTGCTGGAAGGCGCTGGCGGAAATGCGGGAGGCGGAGCCCGGAACCTGGATGATGGCGCGGGACAGGGAGGCGCGCGGGCCGAGTGCGGTCATCAGGCCAAAGGCGCCCTCGCGGCCGATGGTCACCGACTCGATCGCGGCGCCGCTGTGCATGAGGGTCATCAGGGAGATGACGCAGTCCTGCGGGAAGTATACCGTCTCGATCGGGTCGCCGGGGTCGAAGAGCAGGCGGCCCTTTTCCAAATCCACTGGAAACATCTGAGCCGAGAGAAGGGCAAAATCCTCAGCCGGCAGACTGGCAATAAGGCGGTTTTTCAAGCGCGTTGAACTCATCATGACGAATCGAAACGCCGTTACTGCGGCGAGGTTGCAAGCTAACGGGGTGCAGCCCCAAGCACCGTCAGTTGGCCGACATAGGTCTTCGGGGTATCGGCGTTTGATTTGGAGATACAGAATCCGGGCCGTCAGCTTTGGCCTCTGGACAGTTCATGGGCCTGTCGGGGAGCCGACATAGCCTGCAATCTTTTGCACTCGTTTCGGGTCAAAATCGGAGAATAGTGATGAAGTACCGCCGACTGGGCCGCACCGGCCTCTATGTTTCCGAGATCTGCCTCGGCGCCATGACCTTCGCCGAAGAGGCGGCCGGCATGTGGGGCGCCATCGGCGCGGTGGCCCAGCCCGGCGTCGACGCCATGATCGAGCGCGCCATGGCCGCCGGGGTCAACTTCATCGACACCGCCGACGTCTATTCGGCCGGACAGTCCGAAAAGCTGGTCGGCCAGGCGTTGCGCAACCTCGGGGTCAAGCGCAGCGATGTGGTCATCGCCACCAAGGTCTATGGCGAGATGGGCCGGGGTCCCAACGACCGCGGCGCCTCGCGCGGCCACATCATGGACGGGGTCAAGGCAAGCCTCGACCGCATGGGGCTGGACCATATCGACCTCTTCCAGATCCACGCGGACGACCCGATCACCCCGGTGGAGGAGACGCTGCGCGCCCTGGACGATCTCGTGAGCCAGGGGCTGGTCCGTTACATCGGCTGCTCCAACTGGCAGGCCTGGAAGATGATGAAGGCCCACGGAATCAGCGATCGCATGGGTTACGCCCGGTTCGAGAGCGTGCAGGCCTACTATTCCATCGCCGGCCGCGACCTGGAGCGCGATATCGTGCCCATGCTGGAGGACCAGCAGATGGGGCTGATGGTCTGGTCGCCGCTGGCCGGTGGTCTGCTGTCGGGCAAGTTCGGGCCGGATGACAGCCCGCAAGGGTCGCGCCGGGCCTCCTTCGACTTCCCGCCGGTCAACCGCGACCGCGCCTGGCCCTGCGTGTCGGCCATGCGCGAGATCGCGGAGGCGCGGGGGGTGTCGGTGGCGCGGATCGCCCTGGCCTATGTGCTCAGCCGGCCGTTCGTCACCACGGTGATCATCGGCGCCAAGACCAATGAACAGCTGGACGACAATCTCGCCGCCGCCGAGATTGAGCTGACGGTCGATGAGCTGAAGGTCCTCGACGAGGTCTCGGCCCTGCCGCCGGAATACCCGGGCTGGATGCTGTCCCGCCAGGGACCCAACCGCGTGCCACGGCCCTTCAAGCCGAAGACGGCTTAGCTGATGCGGTGACTGTCATCCGGCCGCGCCGGAGGACAGTCACCGGAGCCTGATTCACTGGGACAAAGATGGCGGGCCACATTGTCCCGGCCGTTTCGAGGAAGCTCAGTCCTTGGCTGGCAAGGCGACCTGCTGGTCGACGAGGATCGACCAGGTCTGGCCGCCGCGCAGCCAGACCCGCAGGTAATGGCCCCGGCGCGGCTTGCCGCCTTCGGTCCAGCGGTTCTCGCCCCAGATGTAGGCCAGATCGCTGCTTTTCGACATGCCGCCGCCGAGGGTGGTGGCGGTGACCTGGGCGGGATCCTTGGCCAGCAGCGCGCGGATGTCCTCGGGCGTCGTCGCCGGCGCGTGGCCGGCCCGGACGATCCGGCTGCCGACCGTCAGGCGCTTGCGGATGGCGGCTGGCGCGTCGCGCGACATTTCGTCGGCCAGCACCGCTTCCAGGCCGGCTGGGGTGGCCTTCGACTCGCCGACGGCGACGCCGAAGCGGAAGGTCGGCCCCGGGCCGGGGGGCGTGTAGAGATCGGGCGTGTCGGGCGTGCCGCGATCCAGCGCGAACTTCCAGCTGCCGTCCGGCTGTTTGACCCAGACGGTCATGAAGTAGCCGGGGTCGACCCCGTCCTTGGTCGTCCACTGCGAGGGACCCGAGGAGACGGCCAGGTCGGCGGCGCTGGAAACCGCCACAAAATCCGGACGCCAGTCGATACGCCCGGGCCACTCGGCCTTTGCCAGGTAGTCGGTGGCGACCATCGGCTCGGGCAGGAACATGATCACGCCGGGCGCGGCAAACTCGCGGAAGGCGGGGATGTTGCCGATCTCGGCCGCCCGTTTGGCGAAGGCGGCCTCGGTGGCGACGACGCTCTGGGCGTCGGCCGCATCGCTGGCCATGGCCCCGCCCCCGAGGATCAGCCCGGTGGCCAGAGCCGCCAGGCCGGCCTGGATCGCCGCTCTCCCCCCAAACAGGCTCATCGCGGACTTGCGAAGGCGCTGCTCATCCAGCCGCGGTTGCCGTTCTCGTCATCGACCTCCATCCAGACGCCGTTGCGGGCCCCGGTCGGATAGACCAGCGCGCCCTGCCGAAGCGTGTAGAGGATTGGGGCGGTGGGGGTGGGGGCCTTGCGAAGCTTGACCTCGACAGTGGTCACCTGGGCGACCGGGCCGGCGTTGTATTTGGCGTCCGCGCCAGACTGCACACCGCCGGCCTGAATGTGGTCGACGAGATCGACGAAGGCGTTGAAGTAGGCGGCGCTGATGATCTTGCCGATGTCGGTGTCGGAATAGCCGCCGCCGACCGCGCCGATCAGGGCGCCCATACCGACCCCGCCGCCGCCTGCCGCGAAACTGATGTCCCGCTTCTTGGCGGTGCCCTCGGCGACATAGACCTGTTCGGTGGTGCGGGCGTCAACCAGGGTGATCAGCGCCTGGGCCTCAAGGTTCTTGGTGCGCAGGCCGCCGACGACACCGCCGACCGTGCCGCCGATCAGGCCGCCGGCGATGCCCGCCACCGCGCCGCCGCCGGTGTTCTCGTCGGCGTTGGCCAGGTCCGGAATGATGAAGTAGTCGGCCGCCTTGACCGTGCCGCGGCCGATGCCGCTGTCACGGCGCAACTCGCCGCTCTCGGCCAGCTCCCGCTCGCCCCTGCGCATCTCCATGCCGGCCCCGCGATCGACCACTCGCAGGCAGTTGGAGCGCGAGGCGAACAGCTTGATCAGCTTTTCGGGGTTGGAGAGGCCGTAGGACCTCCACCACTGCACCTCTGGCTCCTGGATGGCCACGGTGGCGATGGGCGCGGCGCAGCGCGGCAGCTCCGGCGTCGCCGCCTTGGGAGCCGGCTTGGCGCCGTATTGGGCATAGGCCGGCGCCGACAGGGCGGCGGTCATGCCGATGGCCAGGAGGGTGGCGATGATCTTGCGCATGGAGGTTCCCCGATTGGTTCGGCGAACGGTAGTCTTCGACGCGGACGGGAGCAATCGACGAGAGTATCTTTGGCGAACAAGAAATCGGGAAATCAGCCGTCGTAGCGGGCGCGAAAGGCCGCCATGGCTGCGGTCGCCTCGCTGGTGAAGTCCTCCAGCACCTCCGCCTCGTCGGGGCCGTTGGTGAAGATGAAGAAACTGCCCGCCTCCACCTGCTCGACAATCCTCTGGCCGGCGACCTGCCAGGACAGGCCTTTGGCGTTGCTCTCGCCAAAGGCTTCCGGCGCCTGGCGAGGGCCGCCGAACTCCGGCTGGCGGTTGCGGAAGGCGTTCCAGATGTCGCTCTGCACAAGGCCCGGGCAGACGATGCCGGCGGCGATGTTGCTGCCCGCGAAGTCGCGGCGCATGCACAGGCTGTAGCCCATGACCGCATGCTTGGCCGCCGTGTAGGGAGCCAGAATCCCGCCGCGCCCGGTCGGCGGCAGTCCCAGGGCGTGTTCGGAGCCGGTGTTGATGATGACGCTCGGCAGGCCATGGGCCAGCATGCGCGGCGCGAACGTGGTGACCCCGTTGTAGGGCCCGATGACATTGACCGAGAAGATCCAGTCCCAGGTTCGGCGCGGTGTGGTGTGGACCAGACCGCCGGCCCCGACTCCCGCGTTGTTGAACAGCAGGCTGACCGGCTGGTCCCACAGGCAGTCGGCGAGCTCGGCCAGGGCGGACCAGGCGTCCGGATCGATGACGTCCAGGGTCAGGGCACGGGCCTCGCCGCCGGAGGTGCGGATGGCCTGCGCCACCGCGTCGGCGCGATCGCCTTCAATATCGGCGACCACGACCCGCACCCCGCGCGCGGCCAGCGCCTCGCAGATGCCGCGGCCGATGCCGGATGCGCCGCCGGTGACGACCGCGACCTGGCCGGCTTGCAGGGCCATCTAGAAGCCCAGGACCTTCGCATAGCGGTCCTTGTGGAACCCCGCCCCGCCGAACAGCTGCTCGGTGACCCGGGCGCGCTTCATGTAGAGGCCGGCGTCGTGGACGTCGGTCATGCCGATGCCGCCGTGCATCTGGACCATCTCGTTGGAGACCAGATGGATCAGTTCGCTGGCCTTGAACTTGGCGAGCGAGGCGGCGGCGCGGATGTCCGGCGCGCCGGCGTCCAGGGCTTCCAGAGCGGCCTCGATGGCCGAGCGGGCCATCTCCAGGTCGGTGAACATCTTGGCGGCGCGGTGCTGCAGCGACTGGAAGGTGCCGATCACCTGGCCGAACTGGGTGCGGACCTTCAGGTAGTCGAGGGTGATCTCGAAGGCCTGCAGGGCGCTGCCCAGCATCTCGGCCGAGAGGCCGATGCGGGCGCGGTCGAGGATGGCCTCCAGCGGCTCCCAGCCCTGGCCTTCGGCGCCGAGCAGGTCGCCGGGCGTGCCGTCGAAGGTGATTTCAGCCGCCCCGCGGCTGTCGGCCAGGGCCAGATGCTTCACGGTCAGGCCGGGGGCGCCCTTGGGCACCAGGTAGAGGGTGATGCCGCCCGTCTCGCCGGCCTTGCCCGACGTGCGGGCGGCGACGATGAACAGGTCGGCGACGTCGCCGTCGACCACGAAGGTCTTGCGGCCGGTCAGCTTGCCGCCCGAGGCGGACATCGCCGTGCGGGCCGGGTTGTGGTGCGGGCCTTCATCGACGGCCAGGGCGGTGACGACGGCGCCCTCGGCGATCTTCGGCAGCCATTCCGCCTTCTGGGCGTCGGAGCCGTACAGCGACAGGGCGCCGGCGCCGATCAGGGCGGTGGAGATGAGGGGAGAGGCGGTCAGGGTGCGGCCGGTCTCCTCGAGGATGAGGCCGAGGCTCAGATAGCCGAAGGCCGAGCCGCCGTGCTCTTCCGGGACAATGACCCCGGCCCAGCCCATGGCCCCCATCTCGGCCCAGGCGGCGGCGTCGAACGGCGCATGGCTGCCGCTGTCGCGCAGGGCGCGCAGCTTCGTGGTCGGCGATTCCGTCTGCGTCCAGGCCTTGGCCCCGTCGCGCAGCATGGTCTGTTCTTCGTTCAGGACGGCCATCAGGCGGTCTCCATCTTGGCGTGGTGCAGAGCCCAGTCGAGGGCGGATTCGAGACGGTCGTTGCCCCAGAAGAGCTCGCCGTCGGCGGTGAGAAAGCTGGGCGAGCCGAACAGGCCGCGCTCGCGGGCCTGGGTCACATGGTCTTTGAGCCGGGCCTTGGTCGCATCGGAGCCGGCGGCGTCGAACACCGCGCCGGGCGAGGCGCCGACCTCGGACAGCAGGGGCTCGAGGACCTCGGGCTTGGAGATATCGAGGTCGGCGACGAAATTGGCCTGATAGACGGCCCGGCTGAAGGCCGGCGTCCAGCCGTCGTCCAGGCCGACGATGGCGCAGCGGGCCGGCAGGATGGTGTGACGCGGGAACTGGCTGGGGTGGGTGAGGGGCAGACCCTCTTCCTGGCAGACCCGCTCCATGTCGCGCCACATGTAGGCGCCCTTGACCGGCACCACGTTGAACGGGCTGTCGGTCATGCCCTGGTGCTCATGCAGCAACGGCCCGAGCAGGAAGGGGCGCCAGGCGACGGCGACGCCCCGCTCTGCGGCCAGCGCCTCGATCCGCATGGCGGCCGGGTAGCTGTAGGTGGAGGCGAACTCGTACCAGAACTCGATCATGCGGTCGCTCCACGCAGTTCCTTCTCCCGCTTGTCGGAAGAAGGTGGCCGCGAAGCGGTCGGATGAGGGCAGCGCCGGCCTGTGAAGGCGTGGCTGGCGAAGCTGCCGCAAAAGCTGGTGTTTATGGTCATCTTGATCCGCTGGCGCTGCCCTCATCCGACCCCCTTCGGGGGCCACCTTCTCCCGACAGGCGGGAGAAGGGATCAGAGGGCCGGGCTCCTACTGGTGATCCAGCAGTCCCAGCACCCGCTTGGCGATGACGTTGAGGTTCACCTCGCTGGTGCCGCCTTCGATGCTGTTGGCCTTGGCCCGCAGCATCGAGCGGATCGAGCCCAGTTCCTCGTTCGAGAAACCCTCGCCTTCCCAGCCCAGGCCCTGCAGCCCCAGGCTCTCGACCAGCAGCTCGGTGCGCTCCTGGTTCAGCTTGGCGGCGGCGTACTTGATGATCGAGGTGGCGGCGCTGGGGCCGGCGCCCTGTTTGCTCTCGGCCTCGGCCCGCTTGATGGTCAGGGCGAAACAGGCCTGGTCCATCTTGTGGGCGGCGATGCGGCCGCGCAGATCGGGGTCCTCGATACGGCCGGCCTCGTCGGTCCCGACATACTTCTTGGCCGCGTCGGCGACGTCCAGCCCCGCCCCGCCGCCGAAGCCGCCGGCCGAGATGTTCTGGCGCTCGTACTGCAGCAGGCGCTTGGCGATTTCCCAGCCGCCGTTCAGCCGGCCGACCAGCTGTTCCTTGGGCACCTTCACGTCGGTGAAGAAGGTCTCGCAGAAGGGCGAGGAGCCGCTGATCAGCTTGATCGGCCGGGTTTCGACGCCGGGGCTGGTCATGTCGAACAGCACGAAGCTGATGCCCTCATGCTTCTTCGAGGTATCGGTGCGCACCAGGCAGAAGATCCAGTCGGCCTGGTCGGCGTAGGAGGTCCACACCTTCTGGCCGTTGATCAGGTAGTGGTCGCCCTGGTCCTCGCAGCGGGTCTGCAGGCCGGCGAGGTCACTGCCGGCGCCGGGCTCCGAATACCCCTGACACCAACGGGTCTTGCCCTTGATGATGTCCGGCAGGAAGCGCTGCTTCTGCTCTTCGGTGGCGTACTCCAGCAGTACCGGGCCCAGCATCCAGATGCCGAAGCTGGACAGGGCCGGGCGCGCCTTGATGCGCCGCAGTTCGCTTTCGAGGACGCGGTTCTGGTCCTTGCTCAGCCCGCCGCCGCCATAGGCCGCCGGCCACATCGGCGCGGTCCAGCCCTTCTCGGCCATGCGGTCCATCCAGACCTGGATATCCGGGTTGGGATAGTTGGCCTTGCGCCCGCCCCAGGGCGTCTCGTCCTCGGACGTCATCGGGGCGTTCAGCGAGGCCGGGTAGTTGGCCTCCAGCCAGGCCCGGGTCTCGGCCCGGAAGGTATCGAGCTCGGTAGCGCCGAAGTCGGCCATGGCGTGGTCTCCCGCGAAATGTTGGCATCCGGCGTTGGCGGCCGGTTCGGACGGGAGATTAGCGGGGGAGGCGGGGAGGGGGAAGGGGATTCAAACGGATGTTTGGTCTTGGAGGGTTTAGATTGTGCGGCGCCCCGGCATCGGCGATATCCCCAAGGCGGCAGCGCCGTGTCCTAGCCGGAACGGAGTGGGCGCTCTCGCTCTGGCGGGCCGCTTGGGCTATGGTAGCCGCCTGTTCCCGAAAGCTTACCTCCCCCATGACCGACCAGGACGACCCCACCGGCCTGCTCGCCACGCCCGACCTCGCGCAGGTCCTCGAGTCCGACCGCTTCCGCCAGTTCCTCGACCAGGTGCCGATCGCCATCGCCGTCGCTGACCTGCGGCCGGACGAGCGGATCTGTTACGCCAATATCGAGTTCGAGCGTCTCACCGGCCTCGCCGCCGCTGACCTGCAGAACCAGACCTGGGCGGCGCTGGCCGGTACCGCCACGCGGGACGGGCGCGGGCTGGCCGAGGCGGTGACCGGGGAGAGCGACTATCTGGGGGTTTTCGCCTTTGAGACGGCCGGGGCGGCCGCGTCGGTGGATGTGTGGAGCAACCTGATCCAGGACGAGGCCGGCGAGGCGGTGTTCCGGATGATCGCCCTGGTCGGGGCGGACGAGCGGGGCGAGGTCGACCTGACGGCCTATGAACAGCGCATTCAGGACAAGGACACCCAGCTGCGCGAGCTGCAGCACCGGGTGGCCAACAATCTGCAGATGGTCACCGCCCTGATCCGCATCGAGGCGCGCAACGTGTCGCAGGCCACGGCCGACGGCGCGCATGACGACCGCTTCGACCGGCTGGCCGGGCGGATCGCGGCCATGGGGCTGCTCTATCGCCTGCTGTCAGGCGAGGAGGCCAGGGAGACGGTGGATCTGGGCAGCTATCTGTCCGGCATCGCCTCGTCGGTGATGCAGGCCCATGCGGTGGAGGGCATCCACCTGAACCTGCAGGTCGACGCCTGGCCGGTGTCGATCAATGTGGCCATGCCGGCCGGGCTGGTGGTCAACGAGCTGCTGACCAATGCGCTGAAGCACGCCTTCGAGGGGCGCGACGGGGGGACGATCACCCTGCGGTGCCTGGTGGAGACGGACGGCGGTTGCCGCGTGGTGGTGGCGGACGACGGGGTGGGGCTGGCCGAGGGCGTGGTCTGGCCACGGCCGGGCAAGCTGAGCAATCTGATCGTGCAGTCGCTGCGCCAGAACGCCCGGGCGCGCGTCGAGGTCGAGACGGCGCCCGGCGAGGGGATGCGGGTGACGGCCTGGTTCAGCCGTGAGGACGGGTTGCGGTAACTCTGGACCTAAGGCGCTCCCAGCGGCGCGCCGCCAGGGCCGACGGGGACCATGTTCTCGTAGGGCGTTGTCGGTTCCTGGCCGGGCGGCACGACGGCCGGCATGGCTTCGCCGGCCGGACCCAGGGACTTGAAGTAGTCGTAGAGCGCCGCCTTGTTGGCCGGGCTCAGGGCCTTGACGTTCTGCCACGGCATCGGCGGCAGGCCTTGGCGCGTATCCAGCATCTCGACAAAGGCCTCCTTCGACATCGTGTTGACCAGCAGGCGCAGGTTGCTGGCGTAACTGGTGCCCCAGGGACCGCGATAGCCGATCGGGTTGCCCAGCAGCCATTGGGCCTCCGGCACCTTGCCGGCGTTCTGGGCATAGCCGGCGGTGTGGCAGTCATTGCAGCCGGCGACCATTGAAATGTAGCGGCCGACCTCGATGGAATTGGCCCCGACGACTTCCGTCACCGCCGGCGGCTTGGCCACCCCACAGGACGCCAGTCCCAGGGCGGCAAGCCCGATCATTCCAAAACGCAGCATGGTTATTACCCTTGTCCCTGCCCCGATCTGGGGCGGAATCGCGCGCGGGCGTCAAGGAGTTTCGGATAGCGCCGGTCGCTGGGGGAGCGCCGCGCGAAGGGTCAGGCCGGCTTCGGCGCCCGAGCGGCCGCGCAGCCCTTGACCAGGTCAGCCTTCATCAGGTGAACGGTGGTGTCCAGGGCGCGGTTCAGCAGGCCCTGGGTTTCCTCGCGGGTGCTGGCCCAGTTCACCGACTCGCGATGGCCCCGGTAGATGTTCTCGCCCAGCGGGCCGCCGACGTGGCTGTAACGGACGCGCAGCACGAGGTTGGCCGATTTGCTGGTCGTGACGGGGAAGATGTAGCTCTTGAGGATCTCGACATCGAAGATGACGTCGGCGTCTTCCGGCCGCTCGGCCAGGGACCAGCGGCGATCAGCCTGCAGCGTGACGAGCCCCGTGCGAACCCAGCCGGCCGCGTCCGAAGACGTCACCATGCCGCCCATGTAGCCCATGGTGGTGGTGTCCGGCCGCTTGTCGGCGACGCCGGCGATGTACAGGCGGCAGGGCGGGGGATCCTTCTCGCGGAGCGTGGCCGGGGCGGGGGCCGCGATCCCCGTGCTGGGGTTCATGTCCAGATAGAGCTTGGGTTCGGCAGGGGCAGGGGCAGGGGCAGGGGCCGGGGCAGCGGCCGGGGCCGGAGCCGAAGCTGAAGCCGGAGCCGGAGCCGGAGCCTCCGCCGGAGCCTGGGCCCGGGCGGCCGGGCTGGCCAGGACAAGCGACAGGACGAGAAGACCGGCGGACGCATGTCGGGCCGGGCGGATCATGCGGATGGTCATCGGGCGGCTCCGTCGGCGCGAAGAAAAGAATGGCCAGGGAGGCTGCCCTCCCTGGCCATCAATGACGCTTATTTCTTCTTCTTCGCAGCGGGCGGCGGCGGCGCGCGCTGGATGTCTTCGGCCAGCTTGCTCGCGACGGCGGCGGAACCGGCGTCAAGGGCGTCGCGGATGGCCTTGCCCTTGTCGGCCGACCATTTGGCGATGTTCTCGTCGCGCTTGGTCGTGGCGCCCGCCAGCGGCTGCGCATAGGTGAAGGTGTTGCGGTAGATGGAGTTGCCCGGATAGGCGACCAGCTTGGCGTTGGCGGTCTTGGTCGGCTTGTAGCCGGCCAGGGCGGGGTCCTTGGCGTAGAGGTCGGCCGTCATGGTGATGGTCAGCGAGGTGGCGTCGCCGTTGAACTCGTACTTGGCAATGGTCATCAGCACGACCCCGGCCGAGGAGTTCGTGACGCTGTTGTCGAGGGAGACCTGGGCGATGTCCTTGGTGGCGCGAACGCCCTGGACCTTGAGGAAGCCGACTTCGCTCAGCGACTTCTGCAGGTCGGCGGTCAGAACTCCGTCGAAATTGTAGTCGACGATGGCGTCGCGGGCGGGTTTGACGTCGCCTTCGGCGGCCTTGGTGTTTGCGGCGTTGACGGAGGCGTCGATGGCGACGCCGGCCAGGGCCCCGACGATGCCGAAGCCGCCGCCGACGGCGGCCCCCGCAGTCGAGGGCACGACGTAGACGTAGATTTCGTTCTGGGCGATCGGCGCCACCACCTCGGTGGAGGTGATCGCATCGCGGGCGCCGGTGGCCAGCGGCAGGTTGGCCGGGATCGGCGTGACGCAGGCGGTCAAGGACGCGCCGCCGAGCACGAGCGCGCAGGCGGTCAGGACCGATTTGAAGGTGATGGTTCGCATGGAGGCCCCCCGGCCGGATAAGCTGTTACAGATTAGGGCGCGGTTGGCCCTGACCGGGAACTAGCACCCGGCCCGGAGAAGGCAAGTGACGTTGGTGCGGCGCCGGGGCGCCGCCGGGAGTGGCCTAACGTCGCGCCTTGCGAGCCGCGTATTTGGCGTCTCGGGCGGCCTGGGCCTCTGCCTTGGTCAGGGCCTTGCGTTCCTTGCGCTCGCCGCGCTTGGCGTCGAGGGCGGCGGCTTCATCGGCGAGGCGGGCGGCTTCAGCGTCGGCGGCGGCGTCGGCCTGGGCCTGCTTCTTGGCGGCCTTTTCGGCGATGCGCTCTTCGCGGACGCGGGCCAGCTCCTCGGCCTTCTTTTCGGCGCGGGGTTTCAGGGCCGGGTCGGTGACGGTGGGCTTGGGCTTGAAACGGGCAAGCAGGGCGGCCTTGGCTTCGGCGGCGGTCTTCTGGCGGTCGGCGAAAGTATCGCCCAGGGCGTTTTTCATCAGGGTCCTTGAGAGGGATTTGGCAGCGGGCGGGGGGATAAAACCTCACGCCATCAACGTAACGCGCCAGAAAATCAGAAGGTCCAGCCGGCGAAACGAAGTCGTTTTCAGATCATCGATCCGAAAAACTGGATCGACATGCGAAGACACAGGGTGCGTTTTTCAAAGCCTAAAAGCAAGAAATATTGGCGGTGGCCTGCATATCGGCCCTGAAATCTTGGCGAAAATTGACCCGTGCGCGGCGCTTTTCGGATGGCCGCGCCGCCCCTATACGAAGGCGCATGATCCCCTGGATTCACCTCGACACCGCGACCATGCCCGGCGGCGGCGGCAGCCTGCGCCTCATGCAGCGCGGCCATGAATTTTCGATCATGGCCGAGGGCGGCATCGAGTTGATGAACAGCCGCCTCAGCGGCTCTGAGGAGGCGCTGGCCGAGTTGGCGGCCGAGCGGCTGGCGGGGCGGCCGGGACAGCGGGTGCTGATCGGCGGGCTGGGGATGGGGTTCACCCTGCGGGCGGCGCTGGCCGCCTGGCCGGCGGAGGCGCGGATCGTCGTCGGAGAGCTTGTGTCCCAGGTCGTGGACTGGGCGCGGGGACCGATGGCGGCGGTCTATGGCGGTTGCCTTGACGATACGCGGGTGACGGTCGCGGTCGGCGACGTGCGCGAACAGATCCGCGGGGAGGGGGTGTGGGACGCCATCCTGCTCGACGTCGACAATGGACCCGAGGGCCTGACCCGGCGGGCCAATGACAGTCTCTACGACAACGCGGGACTGGCGGCGGCGCGGGCGGCGCTCAAGGTGGGCGGCGTGCTGGCTGTGTGGTCCTCGGCGCCGCATGCGCCTTTCAGCAAGCGGGTGCGGGCGGCGGGGTTCGCGGTCGATGAGGTGCGGGTGAAGGCCGGCCCAGGGCGGCGCAAGGCCAGCCATGTGGTCTGGGTGGCGGTGAAGCGGTAGTCGCTGTCTTAAGGGAGCTGCCCTGCGGGTTTTGAAACGGCCTCTTGCCGACCGTTGCGGAACCTCATTCAGTCTGCCCCCAACAGGAGGACACCATGACCGAAGTCGCCAACGATCGCGTCACCATCGACATCCAGGACGGCGTCGCCGACGTGCGCCTGGTGCGCACCGACAAGATGAATGCCCTGGACGACGCCATGTTCGCCGCCCTGATCGCGGCCGGCGAGCGGCTGAAGACCGAAAAGGGCGTGCGGGCCGTGGTGCTGTCGGGAGAGGGCAAGGCCTTCTGCGCCGGGCTGGACATGGGCAACTTCGGCAAGATGGCGTCCGGCGAGCGCAGCGGCGGGACCGGCCTGGTCGATACTCCGCGCACCGGGAGCGGCGCCAACCGGGCCCAGAATGCGGCGTTGATCTGGCGCGACATTCCGGTGCCGGTGATCGCCGCCGTCCATGGCGTGGCGCTGGGCGGCGGCTTCCAGCTGACCCTGGGCGCCGACATGCGCTTCGTGGCCCCCGATACCAGGATGGCCGTGCTGGAGATCAAATGGGGCCTGGTGCCCGACATGGCCGGGATCGCCCTGCTGCGCGGCCTGATCCGGGACGATGTGGCGCGGGACCTGACCTACACGGGGCGCATCTTCAGCGGCGAGGAAGCCTTCACCCTGGGCATCGCCACCCGCGTCTGCGCTGATCCCCGCGCCGAGGCGCTGGCCACGGCCCGGGAGATCGCGACGAAAAATCCGGCCGCCATTCGCGCCAACAAGCGGCTGCTCAACCTGATGGCCGACGGCGACCAGCACGCCATCCTGCTGGCCGAAAGCGTCGAACAAAGCGCGCTGATCGGCTCGCGCGGCAACATCGAGGCGGTGATGGCCAATATGGAGAAGCGCGCGCCCGTCTTCGAGGACTAGCCCTCAGGCCGCGACACCGGCTAAGCCTTGGCGGTCTCATGCGCACCTCCGAGATCCGCACCGCCGCCCTTGCCATCGCCCCGACCCTGTCGGCGGCGGCCGCCCTGTTTGGCGGCTTCCTGCTGCTGGCCTCCGGGGCGACGCCGACCGACCCGGAGCGCCTGAGCTTCCTGCTGCGGCTGAGCGAGCCGGCGATCATCGACGCCAGCCACTTCGCCTCCTCGCTACTGGGCCTGTTCCTGATCCTGCTGGCCTTTGGCCTGAAGGCGCGGCTGGGCGCGGCCTGGGCGGCGACGGTGGCCTGTCTGCTGGTGGCGGCGCTGCTGGCTCCGCTGAAAGGGGTGAACCTCGAAGAGACCGGCATCCTGGTGCTGCTGCTGGTCGTGGTCGCGCCGTTCCGCGCCGCCTTCACCCGCACCGCCCGGCTGACCCGGATGGAGATCACGCCCGGCTGGCTGCTGTCGGCCGCCGCCGCTGTGGCCGGGGCCGGGCTGATCGGCTGGTGGTCGTTCAGCAATGCCGACTATGGCGACCGCCAGGTCTGGCGGATGATGTTCGACGCCGATGTCGAGCGCGCCATCCGCAGTTCCATCGGGGCCGGCGTGCTGTTGCTCTGCATCGGCCTGTGGCGACTGTTCGCCACCGCCGCCACCCCCGCTGTGGCCGGCGAGGACGACCCGGACTTCGCCCGCGTCCGCGCCATCCTGGCGAGCGCCGAGAGCGCCGAGCCGGAGTCCAACCTGGCCCTGCTGGGCGACAAGCGTTTCCTGTTCTCGGCCAGTGGCGAGACCTTCCTGATGTTCGGTGTGCGCGGGCGCAGCTGGGTGTCGATGGGGCCGCCGGTCGGGCGTCGGGACGAGCACCTGGAGCTGTTCTGGCGCTTCCGCGAAATGGCCGACGCCCACGCCGCCCGGCCGTGCGCCTATGGGCTGGAGCCTGAGGACCTGGCCGACGTGGTCGAGCTGGGCTTCTTCATCCAGAAGACCGGCGAAAGCGCCCGGGTGCCGCTGGCCGACTTCTCACTGGCCGGCCGGCGCCGCGAGGTCCTGCGCCGCAACTGGCGCAAGGCCGGCGAGGCGGGCGCCACGTTCGAGGTGGTGGCGCCAGGGACCGCGCCGATGCCGGTTCTGGAGCGTATTTCCGACGCCTGGCTGGCCGATCACGCGGGCGGCGAGAAGGCCTTCAGCCTGGGCGGGTTCATTCCGCGCTATGTGGAGGAGTTCCCGGTGGCTCTGGTGCGGGTCGAGGGCGAGATCGTCGCCTTCGCCACCCTCTGGCCGACAGCAAACAAGTCCAGCCTGTCGATGGACCTGATGCGCTATGGGCCCGAGGCGCCCAAGAACATCATGGATTTCCTGTTCGTCGAGCTGATGACCTGGGGCCGGGAGCAGGGCTATCTGGCCTTCGATTTCGGCGTTGCGCCCCTGGCCGGGCTGGAGGACCGCCCGTTGGCCCCCATCCTCAGCCGGGTCGGCCGACTGCTCTTCGAACGGGGTGAGGACTTCTACAATTTCCGCGGCGTGCGGCGGTACAAGGACAAGTACGACCCGCTCTGGCGACCCCGCTACATGGCCTGCCCGCATAAATGGCAGGTCCCGTTCCTGCTGGCCGACATCGGCCTTCTGAGCTCCGGCGGCATGGCCGGCGTGATGGGACGGTCGAAGAAGGACGCCTAGCGAGTAACCACAAGGCCCAGCAAGGCGGCCAGATGGACGCCGGTCAGGGCCGTGCCGGCGGCGAAGCAGATCATCAGCGGCCGCCAGGGGATCATCCGCGGCCCTTTCACAAAATTCGGTGGAAGCGACCCGCGCCAGCCCGCGAACAGCGTCAGAGCCGCCAGGCTGGCCAACATGATCAGGGTCACGCTCATCGTCATGGGACCCCAGATGGAACGCGCCGCTGGCTGACACAAGAGGGCCGCGATGTTTCAGCGCGGCAGGGGGATTGCGGGTCACAGGACCGCGCCGGGAAAGGTCTTGTTAACCACGTTCGGCGCGTAGGTAGGCTCCGGAGCAGGTGGCGCGGCCATCCGTCCACAGGATATCGAGGCCAACGCTAGATATAGCGTTAACCTCGCGTTTACACACAACAGATCGCTGGCTAGCGTTCGAACCTAAGTGCCGGGAGAACGATTCGAATGACGGCGGGGGCGCCCTGGAGCGTTAAGGGTATCGACCCCAAGGCGAGGGAGATCGCGAAGGATCTCGCGCGCCGCTCCGGCATGACTCTGGGCGAGTGGCTGAACCACATGATCGTCGAGGGCGATGCGCCGTCGACGGAGCCGGAAGCCGCCGATCCTTCCATCATTCCCCATCCGCGCGCCGATGCTCCGGCCCGTCTGGAAGCCGTGCATCATCCCGCTGACGAGGTCGGCAAGGTGACCGACGCCATCGAACGGCTGACCAGCCGCATCGAGGCGGCCGAGCAGCGCTCGACCCTGGCCATCACGGGCATCGACCAGTCGGTCCGCGGCGCCCTGAGCCGCCTGGAAGGCGCCGAGCGCGAACAGATTTCCGTGGCTGCCCGTTTCGAGGGCGCGGTCGACGAGATCCGCACCGAACAGGCCCGCGCGATCGAACGCCTGCGCCGCATCGAAGCCGAAAGCACCGGCCCGCGCTCGGCCGAGGCTCTGCGGGCTCTGGAAGGCTCGGTCGGCAAGGTCGCCAGCGCTGTCTACGACACCGAGGCCCGCAGCCGCGAAGCCATCGCCGCCCTCGAAGCCAAGGTCGCGGCCCTGGAATCCGGCGGCTCAGCGCCTGATACCGCCGCCCTCGCCGACGAGGTCGCCGCCCGGGTCCTGGGCCGGCTCGAGGCCGCCGAGACCCAGACCAACGCCGCCATCCGCGACCTCGGCCACAGCTTCGTCAAGCTGGACGGCCGTCTTCGCAAGGTTGAGGGGGCGGACAATACCGCCGCCCTGCAGACCCTGTCGCACGGCCTGAACGCCCGCCTGGAGCAGGTCCGCCAGGAGATGGCGGAGCAGCTGCGCCGCGCGTCGGACGGCGGCTTCGGCCGGGTCGAGCAGAAGCTCGGGGAAATGACCGCCCACGTCCATGCCGCCGAGCAGCGCTCGGCCATGGCCATCGAGCGGATGGGCCGGGAGATGGTCAGCATGGCCGACAACCTCAGCCGCCGGGTGCAATCGGTCGAGGGCCGCAGCGCCCAGGCCGTCGAGAACGTCGGCAGCGAAGTGTCGCGGATCGCGGGATTGGTCGAGCAACGGTTGACCCACAACGACGGAAGCCAGGCCCAGGCGCTGGAGCGTCTCGGCGTCGAGATCGCCCGCATCACCGAGCGGCTGAGCGAGCGCATCGCCAACAGCGAACGCCGCAGCGCCCAGGCTATCGACGACGTCGGCGAACAGGTCGCCCGGGTGACCGAGCGGATCAGCCAGCGCCAGGAACGGGTGTCGACGGACCTCGCCGAACGCATCCGCCAGAGCGAGGAACGCACCGCCCGCCTGCTGGACGAGGCGCGTGAAAAGATCGACGCCTCGATGACCAGCGCGACCCGCCGGATCACGGACTCGGTCACAGCCGCGGCGC
>VYLE01000072.1_pt1 | contig 94232 bp, 86 predicted proteins | sample 5114391 | NCBI WGS metagenome assembly VYLE01 (sample SAMN12291771, study PRJNA351875) | freshwater metagenome | isolation source: freshwater lake | place: USA: Michigan, Kent Lake | collected 2013-08-15 | reverse complement strand
ACCGTCGATCTCGGCGCCGACCTCGAGGGCGAGGCCCGCGACGTCGCCGCCGCACACGCCGAACTGGCGCTCGAGGCCCGCGCGCAGGGCCGCCGGCTGGCGATCCTCTCGGGCGGCGAGCTCACCGTGACGGTGCGCGGCAAGGGCCGCGGCGGCCCGAACCAGGAATATGCGCTGGCGCTGGCCGCATTGCTGCACGACACCACCGGCATCTCCGCGCTCGCCGCCGACACCGACGGGGCCGATGGCGGCGCCGGCCACCCCACCGATCCCGCCGGCGCGCTGATCGACGCCGAGACGTTCGCGAAAATGAAGGCGCTGGGGCTCGCGCCGCAGGCCTATCTCGACAACAACGACGCGACGGCGTTCTTCGAGGCGACGGGGGATCTGCTCCAGCCCGGCCCGACGCTGACCAACGTCAACGACATTCGGGTGATCCTGGTGGAGTGAGGCGCTCCTGCCCTTCCCTGGAGGGCAGGGTCGGGCCTCAAAACTCGTTGGCGATCTTCGACAGCATCGCGAGCAGGGCTTCGCGATTGGCCTGGCCGAGCAGTTCGTTGAGGCGGGATTCGTGCTTGGTGGCGACGAGCTTCTTGGCGCGGGCGAGCACCGCCTTGCCCTTGTCGGTCAGGACCAGGATGTGCGATCGGCGGTCGTTGGTGGAGCGGATGCGGGCGCAGAGATCGCGGCTCTCGAGATTGTCGAGCATCGCGACGAAGTTCGGGCGCAGGATGCCGAGCGTGGAGGCGATTTCGGTCTGGTTTCGGCCGGGATTCTTTTCGACCAGCAGCAGCACGGAGAACTGCGCCGGCGTCAGCTGGAGCGAGGCCATGCAGCGGAGGAAATTCTCGAACACCTTGAGCTGGGCGCGCTTGAGGACGTAGCCGAGCTGTTCGGAGAGCTCGCCGAGCTGGAGCGCCTCGGCCTGGCCTGGGCCATGGGTCTGGGCTTGGGCCTGGGTCTCGTCCGCGCCCTTGCGGCCCTTGGTCGCGTCGGCGGAACGGTCGCCGGCCTTTTCTGCGGACTTTTCAGCGGTTCTGGAAACGGTCATCGCCTCATGCTCGCAATCCCGTTAATTTCGGGACGGATCGTCCGCCACCCTTGAGATTATATTTGATAATTGTTATGGACCATACCCAATAACGTCAGCGTTTTTCAATGGCTGTGAGCGGACCGTCCACCGCAATCGCGGGAGACCGGTTCGCATCTTGAGGGGGGCGTCCGGTCTTGAATACGACCATCATGCTGTTCCTGGTGCAGGACGGCATCACCAACGGCGCGATCTACGCGCTGCTCGGTCTGGCGCTGGTGCTGGTGTTTGCCGTCACCCGCGTGATCCTCATTCCCCAGGGCGAATTCGTCACCTATGGCGCGCTGACCTACGCCTCGCTGGCGGCCGGCCAGATGCCGGGCACGGCCAAGCTCGCGCTGGCGATGGGTATCGGCGCCTTCGCCTTCGACATGTTCGTGGCGCGCAAGGCGCTGCACGGCCGGCTGATCTTGCGCAGCGGCCTCACCAACATCGTGCTGCCGGCGATCGTGCTGGCGCTGACGATCTACTTCGCTGCCCAGAAGCCGCCGGTCGCGGTGTGCATCGCCCTGTCGCTGCTGATCGTCGCGATGATCGGCCTCTTCCTCTACAGGATCGCATTCCAGCCGCTGGCGCACACCTCGGTGCTGGTGCTGCTGATCGCCTCGGTCGGCGTGCATCTGGCGCTGCAGGGGCTCGGCCTGCTGTTCTTCGGCGCCGAGGGCCAGCGCGGGCCTGCCGTGCTGTCGGGCTCGTTCACCGCCGGCGCGCTGCGCTTCACCGGCCAGAGCATCACCGTCTACGGCATCACCATCGCCTTCATCGTGGCGCTCTGGCTGTTCTTCGGCCTGACGCTCTACGGCAAGGCGCTGCGCGCCACCGCCGTCAACCGGCTCGGCGCACGGCTCGCCGGCATCCGAACGACTTTGTCGGGACAGATCGCGTTCCTGCTCGCCTCCGTGATCGGCGCATTGTCGGGCATCCTGATCGTCCCGATCACCACGCTCTACTACGACAGCGGCTTCCTGATCGGGCTGAAGGGCTTCGTCGCCGCGATCATCGGCGGCCTCGTCAGCTACCCGCTCACGGCGATCGCGGCGCTGTTCGTCGGTCTCGTCGAGGCGTTCTCGTCCTTTTATGCCTCCAACTACAAGGAGGTCATCGTTTTCATGCTGCTGATCCCGGTGCTGCTGCTGCGCTCGCTGGCCGCGCCGGCGGTCGAGGAAGAGAAGGACTGACGCCAAGATGCAGAGCCGGCTTCCCATCCTCGTCTTCGCGGCCGTCATGGCGGTGATCCCCTATCTGCCGGGCATGCCGCCATTCTGGATCGTGCTGCTCGACAATATCGGCCTCGCGGCCCTGGTCGCGATGGGCCTCGTGCTGCTGACCGGCGTCGGCGGCCTCACCTCGTTCGGGCAGGCCGCCTTCGTCGGCTTCGGCGCCTACACCACGGCGGTTCTGACGACGCGATACGGCGTCTCGCCCTGGCTGACGCTGCCGCTCTCGCTCGTGGTCAGCGGCCTGTTCGCCGTGCTGCTCGGCCTCGTCACGGTGCGCCTCTCCGGTCACTATCTGCCGCTCGGCACGCTGGCCTGGGGGCTCGGCCTGTTCTACCTGTTCAGCAAGCTCGAATTCCTCGGACGCAATGACGGCATCTCCGCGATCCCGCCGCTGTCGATCGGCGACACCAAGATGCTGTCGCCCGGCTCGATCTACTACGCGATCTGGATCGCGGTGATCGTGTCGGCGCTGCTGACGATGAACCTGCTGGATTCCCGCACCGGCCGCGCCATCCGCGCGTTGCGGCGCGGCCATGTCGCGGCCGAAGCCTTCGGTGTGCAAACGCCGCGCGCCAAGCTCCTGGTGTTCATCCATGCCGCCGTGCTCGCCGGCCTCTCCGGATGGCTCTACGCCCATCTGCAGCGCGCGGTGACGCCGACCCCGTTCGGCGCCCATGCCGGCATCGAATATCTCTTCATCGCCGTGGTCGGCGGCGCCGGCTATGTCTGGGGCGGGGTGCTGGGCGCGGCGATCGTCGTGATCCTGAAGGAGGTGCTGCAGAGCTATCTGCCGCTGATCCTGCCCGGCTCCGGCCAGGTCGAGACCATCGTGTTCGGCATCATGCTGGTGGCCCTTCTGCAGCTGGCGCCCGGCGGCCTCTGGCCATGGCTGACCTCGCTGCTGCCCGAACGCACCGGCGGCCGGAAGCCCGACACCGCCCTGAAGCTCGAACAGCGCACGCGCGCGGCGAACCAGTCGGGCGTCCTGCTCCAGGTCGACAAGGCACGAAAGCAGTTCGGCGGCGTGGTCGCCGTCAACAACGTCTCCTTCGACGTCCAGGCCCGCGAGATCGTCGCGCTGATCGGCCCGAACGGCGCCGGCAAGAGCACGACCTTCAACCTGATCACCGGCGTCCTGTCGGCGACCTCGGGCTCGGTCTCGGTGCTCGGCAAGAAGGTCGACAACGCCCCGCCGCAGGAGATCGTCAAGCTCGGCATCAGCAGGACCTTCCAGCACGTCAAGCTGGTGCCTGACATGACCGTGCTGGAGAACGTCGCGATCGGCGCGCATCTGCGCGGCCAGTCCGGACCGATCTCCTCGATGCTGCGGCTCGACCGCGCGGACGAAGCCAGGCTGCTCGCCGAGGCCGCCCGCCAGATCGAGCGCGTCGGTCTCGGCGACCAGATGCACCAGCTCGCGGGCAGCCTGTCGCTCGGCCAGCAGCGCATCGTCGAGATCGCGCGCGCGCTCTGCGTCGATCCGATGCTGCTGCTGCTCGACGAGCCGGCCGCCGGCCTGCGCCACATGGAGAAACAGCGGCTCGCGGCGCTGCTGCGCGACTTGCGGGACGGCGGCATGAGCGTGCTGCTGGTCGAGCACGACATGGGCTTCGTGATGAACCTCGCCGACCGCATCGTGGTGCTCGACTTCGGCACCAAGATCGCGGAAGGCACGCCCGCGACGATCAAGACCAATCCCGAAGTGATCAAGGCCTATCTCGGAGTGGCGGCATGAGTGCGCTGTTGACCGTCACCGACGCGCACGTCGCCTATGGCAAGGTCGAGGCGGTGCGCTCGGTCTCGCTCGAGGTCGGCCGGAACGAGATCGTCACCATCGTCGGCGCCAACGGCGCCGGCAAGACCACGCTGCTGTCCGCGATCATGGGCATCCTGCCGCTGAAGGGGCGCGTCGCCTTCGCGGGCCAGGATCTCGCCCGGCTCGACATCGAGGACCGCGTCGCGATGGGCCTCGGCCTCGTGCCGGAGCACCGCGAATTGTTCGTCACCATGTCGGTCGAGGACAATCTCGAATTGGGCGGCTTCCGCATCGAGAAGCGCCGGGCGAAATCGTCGATGGAGCGAGTCTACGGCCTGTTCCCGCGGCTGAAGGAGCGCCGCAAGCAGCTCGCCGGCACGCTCTCGGGCGGCGAGCAGCAGATGCTGGCGATGGGCCGCGCCCTGATGGGCGAACCGAAGCTGCTGATGCTGGACGAGCCGAGCCTCGGCCTTGCCCCGATCATCGTCGCCGACATCTTCCGCATCGTCGGCGAGCTGCGCGCAGCGGGCGTGTCGGTGCTGCTGGTCGAGCAGAACGCCCAGGCCGCGCTCAAGATCGCCGACCAGGCCTATGTGATGGAGCTCGGCGAGTTCGTGCTCAGCGGCAAGGCCAGCGAGGTCGCCGCGAACGAGCGCGTGGCGGCGAGCTATCTCGGCTTCCATCACGAAGGCGCCGCGGCCGTCTGAGGCGAATGATGGCGTTTGGCAAAGCGCTGCGCCGTTGGCGATCACCGGCGCCCAGTTTCAGTCGACGATCACGTCGCGGATTCCGCCCGATCTGAGCGCCTGCAGATGGTCCTTCCGGGCCAATCGATCGGTGACGAGCGTGCCAATCGCGGCGCAGTCGCAGACATGCACCCGGCTCGTGATGCCAAGCTTGCTGTGATCCGCCAGAAGCAGGGTGTGCCGCGATCGCTCGACCATCATCCGGGTAAACTCTGCCTCGACCAAGTGGAAATCGGTCGCGCCGTCCGTTTCGCTCAGCGCGACCGGCGAAAACACGCAGAGGTCCGGCGAGAAGCGCCGCATCTGCGAGATCGCCAATTCGCCGAACGTACCCGGGACGTCGCCGCTGACGCGGCCTCCCAGCAAAATGACATCGGCCTCCCGCCGCGCCGCGAGCAGGACGCGAGCGATTTCGAACGAGTTGGTGACGACGCACACGTCAGGCAAGCCAGCGATCGCCGCCGCGAAGGCCAGCGTCGTGGTCCCGGCGTCGATCGCAACCAGCATGCCTGGCTGCACGAGTCGCGCTGCGCGAAGAGCGATACGACGCTTGTGCGAGGCATTGACTTTGAGTCGATCCTCAAACGGCGATTCCGTTTTTGCATCAAGGCGCGTGATACCGCCATGAAGCCGCCGCAGCTTCATCTGGGCTTCCAATTCGAGCACGTCACGCCGAACGGTCTCTCGCGAGACACCCAACACGCCTGGAAGCGTCTCGATGTCCACATACTCGCTCGCGGCGAGCTTCGCGAGAATCAGATGGTGGCGATCGCTGGCCCGCATGCTGGGGTCCCCTTCGGCTGACTCTTACGGGAAGCGACGCGGCTAAAGACCGAGCAGCGCCTCTTCCCAGCGCGGCGACGACATCTGGGCACGAACACGCATCATCAGCAATTCGGAGTACTTGGCGAAATCAAACGGAATGGGCGAGATCTTTGCCTGCAGCGCCGCCCAGAATGCCCAAGTCAGGAATCCTATGCCGCCATAGAGCGAAACTCGCGCGCCTGCCTCGGCGGTCCAGGCTCCGTCGTGGATTTCAATCAACTCCTGGAGGGCACGGCCTTCAAGGAAGGTCTCACCGGAAAACATCGCCAGATCCCAATAGGGATCGTTGTTCGAGGCGTACTCCCAATCGATGATCCGAACGTTGCGATTGGCGTCGATCATGTAGTTGGTGACATATGCATCATTGAAACACATGCACAGGTCCATTCCAGCTGCATTGACCGCCTGCTCGGCGCGAGCGGCTTGCCACATCAGATAATCGATATCCCGGGGAAGCCGCCCACCATATTGGCGAGCCTGAGACAAACGCTCGCGCAGCTGTTCGAAGCCCGTCTTGGTTCGTGACAGGCTATGGCTGGAATGTATCTTGCGATAGGCCGCAGCGATGTTTCGCCTCACCTCGCCATCGAGAAGATCGCCGACATTGCAACTACGAAAGCCCTCCAGGACCTCGTGCACCTCGACGGCTCCATTCTCGGCAATATGGACAATCGCCGGGGCGTAGCCGGTCTCGGCCGCCTTCCGCGCGGCTTCGTGGGCGAGCGCGCGATCGATGAACACATCTGTGTTCGGTCCGGGCATCTTGGCAAAGTAGCGCTTGTCGTCACCTTCGAGACTGACGAACCAGTTCAGATTGGTGATTCCGGCATGAATGCGATCGAATTTTCTGGCTCGACCGCGCCAGGCCGGTATCGCGTCGAGATGCCGGTCGAGCTCGATTTCGGGTCCGTCGAGAGAAGGTGCGGGCATGATCCGGCCTCACATCTGCCGCGCCAGGGCATCCGCATCCCAGCGCGACAACCAATAGCGGCAGCGCAGGAACCGATTCTGGGCGTATTTGTAGAATTCCACCGAGCCGCTTCTCGCCGAGGAAAAGTGGTTGATGGCGGCCCAGCAACCCCACAGGAAATCGTCAACGATCATGTAGAGGCATACTCTCGCAGAGACCGCGGCGCCCGGTGCGCCGAGATAAAGCTCCACGATGCGATCCACCTCGTCCTTGAAACTGCACACTTCGAGACAAAGCCCGGCCACATCGTAATGCGGGTCGGCATTGACCGCCCGATCGAAATCGACCAGTTGCACCCGGCCAGCGCTGCCGAGCATGATGTTGGACAGCGTGTTCTCGCCGTGAATCGGACCGCTTCCGGTTCCGGCCGCGACGAAGGCGGCCTCGAGCCGGCCAATCCAGGGGCGGAGCTCGCGCACGATCCGAAGCTCGGACAACCTCTCCCCATCTGGAAGACGGATGTTGTCCATTACGCCGAGATAAGATGAAATCGTCTCGAACGGCGCACGGTGCTGGGCCAGCTTCCTGCTTTGATGCCAGGCGCGCTTGGCAGCGATCACCGACACCAGGACGTTTTCGTCGTCGAGATCCTGTCTCAGCGCCATCCGCCAATCGGCAGGGGCCAACCAGGCATAGAGCAACGCTCGCGAGCTTTCGTCGATATCGAGGAGCGCCGGCGCGAGCTGAAGCTCGGCAGCCTGCAGGCTCGCGGCGATCGTTGCGGCAAAATCCAGGAACGGCTCGGCCTCGGTCTCGTAGACCTTGAGAAAGCCTATGGGCTCTTCACCACCCGCTGGAGCGACCACGCAAGGTGCAGCGTCGAGCCCGAGATGCAGCGGCATCGCAATACTCGGCGACATCCGCGTCACGGTCAGCGGTACGCCTCTCTTCGCTCCCAGCGCATCGACGGCAATGCGCGTGCGCTCGTCCACGCTCCGAACCTGCTGCATCTGAGCTCCACATCCGATCGGGCCGAACCGTCTCGCGAATTACACAAACACACAAGACGATAATCTCACCCTTGGCTGCCCAGAATATGATCAACACACCAATTGATGCAGGATTGGCGAGATTATACGTTGCCACAAATATCCACATTTACTCAGATAGCGAGATAACCCGTATGAACGCATCTGCAAGCACGGACCGCCGCGCCGACCTTTTCGAATTCTCGGCCACGGCACTGGTCGCCGGTTACGCCCGGCGTGATTTTTCTCCCCTTGAGGCCATGCAGTCGGTCCTGGCTCGAACGGCGCGGATCAATCCGTCCGTCAACGCGTTCTTCTACCTTGATGCAGAGCGAGCCTTGGATGCTGCCCGCCAGTCCACCGAACGATGGACACGCGGACAGAGCCTGGGGCCGCTCGATGGCGTCCCCGTCTCGATCAAGGACAGCATCGCCCTCGCTGGCACGCCGATGTATCGCGGAGCGGCGCCGTTCAGGAGCCGCGGACCATCGACCGTGGATTCTCCGCCGGCAGCACGCCTCGTCGAAAGTGGCGCCATCATCTTCGCGAAGACGACGATGCCGGATCTCGGGCTTCTTGCCGCGGGCGTCAGCAGCGCCCATGGCGTGACTCGCAATCCGTGGAATCTGGCCTTCAACACCGGCGGATCGTCTAGCGGCAGCGCGGCGGCACTTGCCGCCCGCCTTGGACCTCTCACCGTCGGAAGCGATCTTGGTGGATCCGTGCGGTTGCCTGCGGCGCTGTGCGGACTAACCGCCCTCAAGCCGACGCAGGGACGCATCCCACATCTGCCGCCGAGCCCGTACCGGAGCGCCGGCCCGATGGCGCGATCGATGGATGATCTGTCGCTTCTCTTCGCGCTCCTCTCGCGACCGGACCATCGGGACTACGCTTCTCTGCCTCCTCTGGCTGTGCAGGAGCAGAACGCAACGCCCGGCGTAAAGGGCTGGCGGATCGGCATCCTTGAATCGATGGGCTTTGGTGCTCAGGCGCAAGAACCGATCCTGCGCGCCGTGCGCAAGGTTGCGGCGATCCTCGCTGATGCGGGCGCCGAGGTCTCCGAAATCGGCCCCCTGCTTGATTTCGATCTCAACATCGTACTCGATGCGGTGTTCGGGCCTCGCGCTTTTCACGAAGTCGCTCATCTCTCCGCCGGTGAGCGCGAGCAGATCCATCCCTCGCTTCACAAACTCCTTGCAAGCGGCGCGAGCGTCGATGCGGAGACGCTGCTCAAAGCAAACGACCAGCTGGAGCGCGCGAAAGCATCGGCGATCGAACGGACACATTCATTCGACCTGATCATAGCCCCGGCGACCCCGGTCGTGGGATTCGCTGCCGAGAAGGCTGCTCCCGACGAACAGAGGACGATGGACGTCACGACCTATACGGCCGTGTTCAACCAGACGGGACAGCCCGCCGCGGTGATTTGCGGCGGCTTTGCCGACAACGGCCTCCCCATCGGCGTCCAGCTCATTGGACGTCGCCACGAAGATCTACGGCTCATGACAGCCGCAACTTTCTGCGAGCGCGCGTTGGCGCTCGGAATTTCCTGGCCGTTGTAACCGCGCAATCACGATCACTTCGTTCATCGCTTCCTCGCCAGGTGCAACCGGCGGGGTGCACCTGACACGAGGCCTGCTCTTGTTCGCCGGGCGCGACGCGCAGCGTGTTACGTCGCTTGGCTAACCGCCTTCTCACCCCTCAATGTTGCCACCTCCGCCTCGAGTTCCGCAATTCGGGCGTCCTTCGCTGCCAAGGCGGCCGCGACGTCGGATGCGTCGAACTTCTGCGGGATATGCTGCGGACAGTTGGTGTCCCAGGCGGTGATCTTGAACAGGATCACCTGCTCGGGCCGCGCCCGATAGCCCTTCGGCATCAGAGACGCCGTCAGCGCTGCATCATCCTCGACCACGCGGGCTTCGCCCCAGATCTTGACGCGGCGGCGATGGGCGTAATCCATCACGAAGATGTAGGCCCTGGGGTTCTCCGACAGATTTCCCTGCGTCAGGTATTGCTGGTTGCCGGCATAATCGGCGAAGGCCAGCGTCTTGCTGTCCAGCACTTTGAGGAAACCCTTCGGGCCGCCCCGGTGCTGGATGTAGGGCTGGCCCTCGGCCGAGGCGGTGGCGAGATAGAAGCTGCTGGCCTCGGCGAGGAACGACGCCAGATTCTCGTCGACCTCGGTTCGCCAGCCGCGCTGTTCGACCCGGCCATAGGGCTCGCGCGACCCTTTCCGGGTCTGGATTGCCTTCACCGCCGGGGTAAAGGCCACATCGCTGGGGTAGGTTTGAGCTTCGGGCATCGGAACGTCTCCTGGTGATTCCGGCGCAACATGCGTCTTCGCGGTCCAAGATGGGCCTTTCCCAGGCTAAAACAATTGAGCCAATTGACATTTCATTATTGCATAATATGAAATAGTGGCATGGACCGCCTCGCCGCCATGCAGGCCTTCGTCACCGTCGCCGATCTCAGCGGCTTCGCACCGGCTGCCCGCAAGCTGCATCTGTCGCCGTCGGCGGTGACACGGATGATCGCATCGCTCGAGGACCATCTCGGCGCACGGCTGCTGCAGCGGACGACGCGGCAGGTGCGGCTGACCGATGTCGGCGCGCGCTATCTGGAGCGGGCGCGGCGCATTCTTTCCGATGTCGAGGAGGCCGATGGCTCGGCACGGGAGGAGCGCAACCGGCCGAGCGGTCGGCTGGTGGTGTCGGCGCCGGTCGGCTTCGGCCGGCTCCATGTCGGCCCGGTGATGACCGCTTATCTCAAGCGCTATCCTGATGTCGCCTGCGAACTCATTCTGTCGGACCATCTGGTCAATCTGGTCGAGGACGCCGTCGATGTCGCCGTGCGGATCGGCCATCTCGCGGATTCCTCGCTGGTGGCGCGCCAGGTCGGCGAGATGCGGCGCATCGTCGTGGCCTCGCCCGCCTATCTGAAGCGCCACGGCGAGCCGAAGACGCCGCAGGCACTGACGGAGCACCAGACCATTCAGTTCGGCCCGTCAGCGAACTGGCGCTTCGTGCAGGACGGCCGCGACATCGAGCTGAGACCGAGCCCGCGCTTCGCCAGCAACAGCGCCGACGCGGCCCTGCAATACGCCGAAGCCGGTGGCGGCGTGACGCGGGTGCTCGCCTACCAGGCTGCCGAGAGCCTCAAGCGCGGGCACCTCAGGATCGTACTGGCGAAATACGAACAGCCGGCGCTGCCGATCCACATCGTCTATCCGACCTCCCGCCTGCTCTCGGCGAAGGTGCGCGCGTTCATCGATCTCGTGGCCGAGACGGCGCAGTGGAAGTTCGGGTGATTATCGCGCCCCGGGCGCAGTGCATCACGCAGTGCGCTGCTGAACCGGGGGCGCATGAGGCTGCAGGATCGCGTGTCGACGGATGGGCCCCGGCTCTGCGGAGCGGCCCTTCGCGCCGCACCGCGTCCGGGGCACGAGACATTACCCCTTCTTCGGCACCACGCGGAAGGTCGCGCTGGCGCGGGCGATCACGACGTCGTCGGCCCTGGCGAGACACTGCGCGAAGCAGATCGTGCTGCCAGTCCTGATTACCTCGCTCTCGATCGCGAGCCATTGGCCGATCGCGGCGGAGCCGACGAAATCGACCGACAGCGAGATCGTCACGAAGGACGAGGTCCAGCCGGTCGCCTGCGCGCAGCTGTAGCCCATCGCATTGTCCGACAGCGCCGCGATCAGGCCGCCGTGAATCAGGCCGCGGCCGTTGGTGTGCGGCCTGGCCAGCCGCAGGCCAATGATGACGGCCTTCTCGGTCTTCTTCGCGTAGAGCGGCTCCCATGGTTCGGTGAGCGGGCTCTTGCGGGCGTGCGGTTCGAAGCCTTCGGGAATGTCGGTTGTGGTCATGATCGTCTCGCGTTGCCATTCGGCGGCATTGAACGCGAAACCGGCGATAGATGCACCGCCTACAAAGTTTCAAACGAGATTTGCGGGCCCGTTTGAAACGCCAAACGGGTGAATTCACGCTTCAAGCTGAGCACATACACGGCGCACAACAAAAAGGCCGCCACGAGGGCGGCCTTCTTCAACTCTGTTGCACGCCAGGTTCAGGCGACGCGAAATGAGATCTTCTTCTGCGACTTGCGATAGCCCAGGAAGCCGAGCCCGACGAAGCCCAGGATCATCATCGCCCAAGTGGACGGCTCGGGAACGGCCGAAATCGTCACCCCGCCGACAACTCCGCCGTAAGACCCTTCGTCCTGGCTGAGAAAGGAGAGCGTCTCGAGACCACCGGCGGTCGTGAAGATGATTGAATGGTACTCGTAGTTCAGGCTCTTGTTGCCGTCGATCGTGGCAACATAGGTGTAGGTGTTGTTCACATCGGTCGGAAGCGTCGGGGAGAGCGTCACTCCAACCGTCTTGGTCGACGGATTGCCATCGGGATTGCCCGACAGATAGAAGCCCAGCTGATAGGTGCCCGCGCTGAGATTGAACGTCTGGGTGATACCGCCCTTGCCGTTGCCGTTCAGGTCCACGCTGTAGCCGCCAGTGGCGGACGGACCGTTCCAATACGAACCGATGAAATCAACGCTTTGGCCGGTGACAGTCCACGCACCAAGTGACGATCCATTGGTCACGGTCAGAAAGCCGCCCGTAATCGATGGCCCGAAAAAGAGCCCGTCGGTGAACGTCGCGGCTGAAGCAGGCAGGTGCGCAGAAACCAACAAGGCGCCGGCAATGGATAAAAGCTTCAAATGGGAACGCATCCCGGATTTCCTCCAAAATTATTAATTTATTTAACAAAATTTAACCGGTTCAGGTGCCCCCGTCAATGGCAGGGCCACCGAAACAAGCGGCTGATTGGCCTTTTGTCCCAACCAGGCGCCAGCTTCCGAACGATCGGCGTCGCCGCCGATTAGGCTTTAAAACGGCAGCCCGACATAATTTTCCGACAGCGACGTCATCGCGGCCTGCGATTTCGTCACATAATCCAGTTCGGCGAGCTGGATGCGGGCACCGATCGTGCCGGTGTCCGGAAACTTGTGCAGCATCGAGGTCATCCACCAGGAGAAGCGCACGGCCTTCCAGACCCGCGCCAGCGCCTTTCCGGAATAGGCATCGATGCCGGCGCTGGATTTCTCGTCGTAGAATTCGCGGAATGCGCTCGACAGATAATGCGCGTCGCTGGCGGCGAGGTTGAGACCCTTGGCGCCGGTCGGCGGCACGATGTGGGCGGCATCGCCGCACAGGAACAGCCGGCCGAAGCGCATCGGCTCGGCCACGAAGCTGCGCAAGGGCGCGATGCTCTTCTCGATCGACGGGCCGGTGACGAGGCTGTCGGCCGCCTCCTCGTCCAGCCGGCGCTTCAATTCGTCCCAGAAGCGATCGTCCGGCCATTGGTCGACATGGTCGTCGAGCGAACACTGCACGTAATGCCGGCTGCGCTTCATCGAGCGCATGGTGCAGAGCGCAAAGCCGCGCGCGTGGTTGGAATAGATCAGTTCGTGGCTGACCGGCGGCGTGTCGGAGAGGATGCCGAGCCAGCCGAACGGATAGACCCGCTCGAACTCCTCGATCGCCGAAGCCGGCACGCTGGCACGGCTGACGCCGTGAAAGCCGTCGCAGCCGGCGATGAAGTCGCAATCGAGCGTATGGGTGACGCCGTCCTTCACCCAGGTGACGCGCGGGTTAGCGCCGTCGAAATCATGCGGCTGCACGTCCCTGGCCTCGTAAACCGTGGTGAGGCCCGCGGCTTGCCGCGCATGCATCAGGTCGAGCGTGACCTCGGTCTGGCCGTAGATCATGACCGTCTTGCCGGTCGCAGCCTTCATGTCGATGCGGTGACGGCGGCCGGAAAAGGCGAGTTCGATGCCCTCATGCACCAGGCCTTCGGCATGCGCCCGCGCACCGGCCCCGACCTGGTCGAGCAGCCCAACCGTTCCTTCCTCCAGGAGACCGGCGCGGATGCGCCCCAGCACGTAATCCGGGCTCTGCCGCTCCAGAATGACATTGTCGATGCCGTATCGATGCAGCAGTTGCCCAAGCAACAATCCTGCCGGCCCCGCTCCGATGATTGCGACTTTTGTCCGCAATACTTGCTCCTCCCGATCCTGTAGGCTTTCGTCGCGGCTCGCTTGTCGCGACCGTCCGCGCGCGATAATTATACTATATAACGGTTTGGCAAAAGGGGAGTGCGCGTCGCCGCCGACATCGACAAATCCACGCGACATCGCTGACGTCGACGATGGGCCAGTTCCGGCTTGAACGCGCCGGCCAATTAGATAACATGTTAATTAAAGAGGCCGGGCCATCGAAGCCCGCCGTCAAACAGGGAGAGACGACCGATGAAGAGAGCCTTTATGGCTTTGCTGCTCGCAGCAAGCGTGACGCCTGCGTTCGCGCAGGACAAGACCTTCGACCTGAAGGTCTCGCACTGGGTGCCCGCCTCGCATCCGCTGCAGAAGTCGCTGGAAGATTGGGTGGCCGCGGTGAACAAGGATTCCGGCGGCACCATCACCGGCAAGGTGTTTCCGGCCCAGCAGCTCGGCAAGGCCTTTGACCACTACGACATGGCGCGCGACGGCATCGCCGACGTCACCTATGTCAATCCCGGCTATCAGCCGGGCCGCTTCCCGGTCATCGGCGCCGGTGAATTGCCCTTCCTGATCTCGGACGCCAAGGGCGGCTCGATGGGGCTGGACGCCTGGTATCGCAAATATGCAGAGAAGGAGATGAAGGACGTCAAGTACTGCCTCGCTTTCGTCCACTCGCCCTCGTCCTTCCACGTGCGCACCAAGAAGATCGTGACGCCCGAGGACGTCAAGGGCATGAAGATCCGCCCGGCTCACGCCACGATGGCGAATTTCGTCACCGCGCTGGGCGGCACCAACGTGCAGTCCTCGGCACCCGAGGTGCGCGACATCATCGAGCGCGGCGTAGCCGACGGCGTGACCTTCCCGTGGGGCTCGCTGGTCCTGTTCGGCGTCGACAAGGTGACCAAGTTCCACATGGACGCGCCGCTCTATGTCACGACCTTCGTGTTCGTGATGAACAAGGACAAATACAACGCCATGTCCGACAAGCAGAAGGCGGCGATCGACAAGAATTGCTCGACCGAGATGGCCGGCGTGGTCGGCGAGCACTGGGGCAAGTTCGAGGACGCCGGCGTCGACAAGGTCAAGGCCGAAGCGGGCCAGGAGGTCTACAAGCTCACGCCCGAACAGACCGCCGCGTGGAAGAAGGCCGCCGAACCGCTGGTCAAGACCTGGGGCGACGGGGCCAAGAAAACCGGTGCCGATCCCGACGCCGCGCTCGCGGACCTCAAGGCCTCCTTGAAGAAGTACAACGCGCTGGCGGAGTGACGCCAAGCTGCGGCTGCATACGCGCTGCACCTCGCCCGCTTGCGGGAGAGGTCGGCACGAAGCGCCGGGCGAGGGCTCTCACCTCCCGGGGGTTCTCGACCGTGGAAGCACCCTCTCCCACCCCTCCCCCGCAAGCGGGGGAGGGAACGCAGCTCGATCGCGGGTCCACCTTGAACTCATCTTGCCTTTGAACAGGACTGCCCCATGAAGCGCGCCTGGATGGATCGCACCATCGACACGATCGAATGGATCGCCGCAGGATTCGTCGGCATCGTGGCGCTCGACATCTTCGTGTCGGTGTTGCTGCGCAACACGCTGAACTATTCGATCCCCGATTCCTTCGACATCGGCCGCATGCTGCTCGGCATCCTGATCTTCTGGGGGATCGCCGCGACCTCCTACCGCGGCACGCACATCACCGTGGATCTGATCTGGGCCAATGTCGGGCCGCGCTATCAGCGCGCGATCGACGTGTTCGCGACCCTGGTCCTGCTGTTCGTCGTGACGGTGCAGACCTGGACGCTGTTCGACAAGGTCCGGCTGACCTACAACGACAATGTGCAGACGTTCGACCTGCACATGCCGACCTGGCCGTTCTTCCTCGTCGCCTGGATCGGCGACGTCTGCGCCGTGCTGCTGATCGCGATCCGCACATACCGGCTTATCTTCCACCCCGAAGACATGCATGAACCCAAGATCAAGGTGACGGAATAACCATGAGCACCGACGCCGTCGCCGTCATCGGCTTCGTTTCCCTGTTCGCCCTGATGCTGCTGCGCGTGCCCGTCGGCATGGCGATGGGCCTCGTCGGCGTGTCCGGCTTCAGCTATCTCGTCGGCTCGACGCCGGCCCTGAAGATGGTTGGCCAGGTCACGATGCGGACGGTCACCGACTACACGTTCGGGGTGATCCCGATGTTCCTGCTGATGGGGTCCTTCGTCAGCAATTCCGGCATGAGCCGCGAACTGTTTCGCGCCGCCAACGGCTTCGTCGGCCATCTGCGCGGCGGCCTCGGCATCGCCACGGTCGGCGCCTGCGGCGGCTTTGCGGCGATCTGCGGCTCGTCGGTGGCGACCGCCGCGACCTTCTCCGCGGTCGCCTATCCGGAGATGCGCCGCTTCGGCTATCCGCAGTCCTTCGCGACCGGCGTGATCGCGGCCGGCGGCACGCTCGGCGCGATGCTGCCGCCTTCCACGGTGCTCGCGGTCTACGGCATCATCACCGAGCAGGACATCGGCAAGCTGTTCATCGCCGGCATCATTCCCGGCATCCTCGCCATGACGATGTACATGCTGACGATCGGCCTGATCGGCTATCTGAGGCCCGACTTCCTGCCGAAGGGCAAGCTGGTGCCGTGGCGCGAACGCTTCGCCGGCCTGAAGGAGATCTGGGCCCCGGTCCTGCTGTTCCTGTTCGTCATCGGCGGCCTGTACGGCCTGCCCTTCCTGCCGCGCTTCACGCCGACGGAGGCCGGCGGCGTCGGGGCCACCGGCGCCTTCATCATCGGCGTCGCCACGGGACGGCTCGACCGCGAGAAGGTGCTGGCCTCGCTGCTGCAGGCGACGCGCACCGCCGCCGCCGTCTTCACCGTGCTGATCGGCGCCCTGATCTTCGGCTATTTCCTGACGGTGACGCAGACCCCGCAGAAGGTGACGGAGTTCCTCACCGGCCTCGGCCTCGGTCCCTACGGCGTGCTGGCCCTGATCATGGTGATGTATCTGGTGCTGGGCTGCCTGATGGACGCGATGGCGATGATCATCCTCACCGTGCCGATCATCTTCCCGGTGGTCATGCATCTCGGCTTCGATCCGATCTGGTTCGGCGTCATCATCGTGATGACCGTCGAACTCGGCCTGATCCATCCGCCGGTGGGCATGAACGTCTTCGTCATCAAGAGCGTGGTGAAGGACGTGTCCTTCTCCACCATCTTCAGGGGCGTGATCCCGTTCGTGGCGACCGACCTGGTGCGGCTCGTGATCCTGATCGCCTTCCCGATCCTGGCAACCTGGCTCCCGACGCGTATGATGGCGCATTGAGAGGGAAAGCCATGACCACACCGACGCTTGAAACCAGATACGTCTTCACCATCACCGCCAAGATCGGCGACGTTGTCACCTGCGGCGAGACCGGGATCGGCGTTCGCCGCATCATCCCGATCCTCGGCGGCGAGGTGAAGGGGACGATCTCCGGCAAGGTGCTGCCGTTCGGCGCCGACTTCCAGACGATTCGCCCCAACGAACTGATCGACCTCGAGGCGAAATACGCCTTCGAGACCGACGACGGCGCCATCGTCTATGTCGAGAACAAGGGCATGCGGTTCGGCCCGCTCGAGCTCCTGCAGAAACTCAAGCGCGGCGAACCGGTCGACCCCAGGCTGATCTATTTCCGTACCGTGCCGAAATTCGAGACCGGCCACGCCAAATATCGCTGGCTGATGGAGCACATCTTCGTCGGCTCGGCGGCGCGGCACGCCGACCGCGTGGTGATCGACGTGCACCAGGTGGTGTGACCGGAGGCTGGGGTTCGAGCCGCTCCACAATCCAAGCCGTCATCCCGGCGGAGGCCGGGATCCATACCGCGTGATCTCTCGCGTTTGAACGGTCGGCGGACCGAACGACGAATCGTCGCCAAACTTCGCTCGGGGTCATGAGTCCCGGCCTTCGCCGTGACGACACCGGGTCTGGTGCACGACTTCCCAGGAATGAACGGCCTTTTGCCTGCCTTATTGACTCTCCCGAAATTCGTTATACAACATAACTATTCTTATAAGGACGCAAATGACACAGGGAAACGCCGAGACCGCAGCCGCGGGCGCCTCCGGGCTGCTCAGGATCGAGAGGGCGGACCGGGTTCTGACCGTAGGTCTGAACCGGCCGGCCAAGCGCAATGCGCTCAATGACGGCATCATCCTTGAAATCGGCGCGTGCTTCTCCTCCCTGCCCGACGACATCGGCGCCGTGGTGATCCATGGCATCGGCGACCATTTTTCCTCCGGCCTCGACCTGTCCGAACTGACCGAGCATGACGCCACCGGCGGCCTCTTGCATTCGCAGATGTGGCACCGGGTGTTCGACCGCATCCAGTACAGCCGCGTGCCCGTGATCGCCGCGCTGAAGGGCGCCGTGATCGGCGGCGGTCTGGAACTGGCTTGCGCTGCGCATATCCGCGTCGCCGAACCATCCACCTATTTCGCGCTGCCCGAGGGCCAGCGGGGCATCTTCGTCGGCGGCGGCGGCTCGGTGCGGCTGCCGCGGCTGATCGGCGTCGCCCGGATGATGGACATGATGCTGACGGGCCGCGTCTACAGCGCGACCGAAGGCGCCTCCTACGGCTTCGCGCAATATGTCACGGAGGCCGGCAACGGGCTCGGCAAGGCGCTGGAACTTGCGACCAAGGTCGCCGCCAACGCGCCGCTGACGAACTTCGCCGTGCTGCAGGCGCTGCCGATGATCGCGGAGGCCAATCCGCAGACCGGCCTGCTGATGGAATCGCTGATGGCCACCGTCGCGCAGAGCGACAAGGAGGCCAAGCGCAGGATCCGCGAGTTCCTCGAGCACAAGACCGCCAAGGTAAAGCCGAAATCATGAGCGCGCAGCCGTCCTCTTCCAGCACAGAGCGCGGCGCGAGCACTTCTCCGCTGCGGCCCATCTCGTTCGGCGACCCCGCCATCGATGTCGAGCGCCGCCCGGACGGCACGATCTATCTGCGCCCGAAGCAGCCGCTCGGCGATTATCCGGTCCGCATCACCGACCGCCTGCATCACTGGGCGACCGCGACCCCGGACCGCGTCTTCATGGCCGAGCGCGAGGGCGGGCGCGGCTGGCGCAAGCTCAGCTATGCCGAACTGCTCACCGCGAGCCGGCACATCGCCTCCGCCCTGATCCGGCGCGGCCTCTCGGCCGAGCGGCCGGTCGTGATCCTCTCCGGAAATTCGATCGACCATGCGCTGATCGCGTTCGGCGCGTTCTATGCCGGCATTCCGTTCTGTCCGGTGTCACCGGCCTATTCGCTCGTGTCGAAGGACTACGGCAAGCTGTCCTATCTGATGAAGCTGCTGACACCAGGCGTCGTCTTCGCCGACAACGCCGACAGGTTCGCCGATGCGCTGGCCGCCAACGTGCCTGAGGGCACCGAGATCGCGGCGTCCTGGGGCAACGTGCCCGGCCGCGATGTCACCTTGCTCGCCGACCTGATGGCAACGCCGATCCGCAGCGATCTCGACGCGGTGCATGAGGGCATCGGCCCCGACACCATCGCCAAATTCCTGCTGACCTCGGGCTCGACCGGCAATCCCAAAGCGGTCATCAACACCCAGCGCATGATCTGCGCCAACCAGGTGATGCTGCGCGAGACGCTGGCCTTCCTCAAGGACGAGCCGCCGGTCATCGTCGACTGGCTGCCCTGGAATCACACCTTCGGCGGCAACCACAATATCGGCCTGACGCTCTACAATGGCGGCTCGATGTATCTCGATGCCGGCAAGCCGATGCCCGGCGGCATCGAGGAGACCGTCCGCAATCTCCAGGAGATCTCGCCGACGGTCTATTTCAACGTGCCGAAGGGCTACGAATCCCTGCTGCCATACTTGCGCGAGGATCAGGGCCTGCGCGCGAAATTCTTCGACCGCCTGCACGCGATGTTCTTCTCCGGCGCGGCGCTGGCGCCCCATGTGTGGGACAGTCTCGACGAGCTCGCGGTGAAGGAGAAGGGCTATCGCGTGCCGATGCTGACGGGCCTCGGCGCGACCGAGACCGCGCCGTTCTTCATGTCGGTCAATCCGCGCACCAGCCGCTCCGGCCATGTCGGGCTGCCGGTGTCCGGCAATGATGCCAAGCTGGTGCCGAACAACGGCAAGATGGAGGTCCGCGCGAAGGGCCCCAACGTGATGCCCGGCTATTGGCGCCAGCCCGAGATCACCGCCAAGTCGTTCGACGAGGAAGGCTTCTACAAGCTCGGCGATGCGCTCAAGCCGGCCGATCCCGACGATTTCAGCGCCGGGTTCGATTTCGACGGCCGCGTCAGCGAGGATTTCAAGCTGGCGAGTGGCACCTGGGTCAGCGTCGGCCCATTGCGCGCCCGCTTCGTCGCGGCCTGCGCGCCGCTGGTGCGCGACGTCGTCATCGCCGGCATCAACCGCGACGAGATCTCCGCGCTGGTGCTGCTCGACCTCGACGGCTGCCGCCTGATCAACCCGACGCTGCCGGCCGACGACCTCACCGTGACCGCCCGCGACCGCCTGGTGCGCGAGGCGTTCCGCGAGCGCCTGACGCGCTTCCTCGCCTCGGCCACCGGCTCCTCGACCCGGATCACCCGCGCGATCCTGATGGATGCGCCGCTGTCGATCGACAAGGGCGAAGTCACCGACAAGGGCTCGATCAACCAGCGGGCCGTGCTGGAGCATCGGGTCGCATTGATCGAGGAGCTCTACGCTGCCAATCCGTCGGACCGCGTGATCGCGGTCGCTTAAGACATCATCGCCACAGGAGAACGCCATGCAGTTGAAGGATCAGGCAGCCATCGTCACCGGCGGCGCATCGGGGCTGGGCGCCGCGACCGCGCGCAGGCTGGCGGCGCAGGGCGCCAAGGTCGCGGTGTGCGACCTCAACACCAAGCTGGCCGAAAGCGTGGCCGCCGAGATCAAGGGCATCGCGGTGACCTGCGACGTCTCCGACGCCGCCTCCGCGGAAGCTGCGGTCGCCGCTGCCGCCAAGGCGCACGGCCCGGCGCGCGTGCTGGTCAACTGCGCTGGCATCGGCGTTGCCAAGCGCGTCGTCGGCCGCGACGGCCCGATGGCGCTTGCCGATTTCGACAAGGTGATCAAGGTCAATCTGATAGGCACCTTCAACATGTTGCGGCTGGCCGCGACCGAGATGTCGAAGCTGGAGCCGCAGGCGACCGGCGAGCGCGGCGTCATCATCAACACGGCCTCGGTCGCCGCCTATGACGGCCAGATCGGCCAGTCGGCCTATTCCGCCTCCAAGGGCGGCATCGTCGGCATGACGCTGCCGATCGCGCGCGAGCTCGCCCAGTTCGGCGTCCGCGTGCTGACGATCGCCCCGGGCCTCTTCCTCACCCCGCTGCTCGCCAACCTGCCGCAGGAGGCCCAGGATTCGCTGGCCGCCGCGATCCCCTTCCCGCGCCGGCTCGGCCAGGCCGACGAATTCGCCGCGCTTGCTTTGCACATGGTCGAGAACGCCTATCTGAACGGCGAAGTGGTGCGCCTCGACGGCTCGCTGCGCATGGCGCCGAAATAGGACGCACTCCGCATGTTCGTGAACCGGCGCGACGTCCAGATCCAGTGGGGAGATTGCGACCCCGCCAACATCGTCTACTACCCGCGCTATTTCGGCATGTTCGACGATTCCACTTCGGTCCTGTTCGAGAAGGCCGGTTTCTCGAAACAGGACCTCGTTCACAAATACGGGCTGGTCGGCATTCCCATGGTCGACACGCGCGCCAAGTTCTACATCCCCTCGACGCACGGCGACTGGATCACGATCGAAACCAGGATCGAGAGCATCAAGCGCTCGAGCTTCGAGGTGAAGCACAACGTGTTCAAGGGAGAAGCTCTCGCCATCGAGGCATTCGAGACCCGCGTGCTGGTCGGCCGCGATCCCGTTAACCCCGACAAGCTGAAATCGGCACCGTTTCCGGCGGAAATGGTAGCGAAGTTCACGGGAAGCTAGCAGCCGGAGCCAAATCGACGCATCGCCAAAAGACGGGGCTGAATAACCCGCAAAATTCTGCTTTCAAGGAAACACGTCAAGGGAGGAATAGATGAAACGCTTTTACCTGACCGCCGCCATCGCCGCGGCGACGATTGCACTGCCGGCCCTGCCGGCGCTGGCGCAGACCAGCGAGATCACCATCGGCATCACCACCACGACGACGGGCCCGGGCGCCGCGCTCGGCATTCCCGAACGCAACGCGCTGGAATTCGTGCCGAAGGAGATCGGCGGCGTGCCGCTGAAGGTCATCGTGCTCGACGACGGCGGTGATCCCACCACAGCGACCACCAACGCCCGTCGCTTCGTCACCGAATCCAAGGCCGACATCATCATGGGCTCAGCGCTGACGCCGCCCACCATCGCGGTCTCCAACGTGGCGAACGAAGCCGGCATTCCGCATTTCGGCCTCGCCCCCTTCCCGATCACGCCGGAGCGCATCAAGTGGTCGGTGGCGATGCCGCAGCCGATCCCGATCGTCGGCAAGGTCCTGTACGACCACATGAAGTCCAAGGGCGTGAAGACCGTCGGCTATATCGGCTATTCGGACTCCTATGGCGACCTCTGGTTCAACGACCTCAAGGCCCAGGTGGCCCCGATGGGCATCACCATCGTCGACGAGGAGCGCTTCGCCCGTCCCGACACCTCGGTGACCGGCCAGGTGCTGAAGCTGGTGGCGGCCAATCCGGACGCGATTCTGGTCGGCGCCTCCGGCACGGCCGCGGCGCTGCCTCAGACCGAGCTGCGCGAACGCGGCTACAAGGGCTTGATCTACCAGACCCACGGCGCGGCCAGCATGGACTTCATCCGCATCGCCGGCAAAGCCGCCGAAGGCGTGCTGATGGCATCGGGCCCGGTGATGGACCCCGAGGACCAGCCTGACACCGCTTTGACCAAGAAGCCGGGCCTCGCGCTCAACGCGGCCTATGAGGCCAAATACGGCCCGAACAGCCGCAGCCAGTTCGCCGGCCATTCCTACGACGCGTTCGAGATCCTCAAGCGCGTCGTTCCGACCGCATTGAAGACCGCCAAGCCCGGCACGCCGGAATTCCGCGAAGCGATCCGCCAGGCCCTGCTGACGGAGAAGGACATGGCCGCGAGCCAGGGCGTCTATAACTTCACCGAAAAGGACCGCTACGGTGTCGACGAGCGCGCCCGCATCCTGCTCACCGTGAAGGACGGCAAGTACACGCTGGTGAAATAGGCACCGCGCCAGGTTTGAACGACGAGAGCCGGCCCGATGGGCCGGCTCTTTCGTTTTGCCGGTACTGACCGCGGTCGCGGCCCTGGCTCTGGACGCTACGCCGCCTCGCGCAGCGGGGTCCAGGCGAAGTCGGGGTAATACGCATCCATCATGCGGTCGACATAGGCGGTGAGATTGCCGAACCCCTCGGCCCGTCGCCGCAGCTCGGACTCGAAGAACGGGGTCAGGACCCCAGCGAGCGCGCCGAAGGCCGTGGCATCGACGCCGCTGGGCTTGTGTCCCATCAGATAGGCCTTGTCGCCGAGCTGCACCGACAGGGCGAACAGCGAGCGCACCGCGAGATCGACGTCGTCATCCGGCGCATGGCGACCGAGGCCCGACAGCAGATAGTTCTCGGCGACGCGGAACTGCGCGTCCTCCCGCAGCTTCTCGCGATTGTGCTCCGGCGTGCCGTCGAAGAAATGCGCCGGCCCCTTGGCGAAATTGGCGGGATCGACCCAGCGCGCGCCGATCAGCGCCCAATAGACGTGATGCTCGATCATGCGCTCGAAGGCCCAGGCCTGGGCGCGTTCAGCCAGCGACAGGCCGGCATCGAAATCGAAGCCATAGCGACGCTCGACATGGGCGCGGATGAAGGTGGAATCAGCCACCGCCTCGCCGCCGTCGTCGATGAAGGGCAGCTGACCCTTGGGTGAGGCCGGCGGCATGGCGCGCTCCTTGCGGTAGGGCAGCCCGGCCATCTTGAGCTGGACCTCCGTCTTGGTGACGAAGGGGCTGATTTCCGGCAGGCCGAAGCCCGCGCCAAAGCCGTAAAGCGTGATCATGAGCGCTCCTTTCCGAACAGCGGACGATTTGGCCGAACCTAGTGACGGGCTGCTGCCACCATGGTGGCAGCAGCCGTGATATCCTCGGCGAAGCGGGCGCCTCGCCAGGCCCGGCCCATGACGTGACGCACCAGCGCATCGGAGGCCGGCACGAGCGAGCGGTTCGCGACAGCCGTCAGCGCAGGGCGGATGTCGACGATCTGCAGCAGGGCTTGCGGACGCCACAACGGGACGGCCGCGCCGAAATGGGTTGGAATGATCATGACGGAATCCTCTTCAATCGATCTGTTGAGCGGGTATAAAGCGCCCCTGCTGCCAACATCCTGTCAGCAGCCGCTCGCCGCCTGCTGAGATCATCGCCGAGAGAATCGTCATGAGACGCGCCGACCGGCTGTTTCAGATCATCCAGGTGCTGAGGCGCACGCGCAAACCGCTGACGGCGGATGCGATCGCAGCCGAACTCGAGACATCGAAGCGCACCATCTATCGCGACATCGCAACGCTGATCGGCCAGCGCGTTCCGATCCGCGGCGAGGCCGGCATGGGCTACATCCTGGAGAAGGGTTTCGACCTGCCGCCGCTGATGCTGACACCGGACGAGATCGAGGCGGCGGTGCTCGGCGCGCAATGGGTCGCCGGCCATGCCGATTCCGCGCTGGCGCGCGCGGCCGAGGATCTGATGGCCAAGATCGCCGACACCGTTCCGGAGCGGCTGCGGCCCTTCGTGCTGGAGCCGGCGAGCCGGGCACGCCCGAGCTGGAACAGGGAGCCGGACCGCCTCGACATGGTGCGCACGCGCACGCAGATTCACGAAGGGAGGAAGATCATGCTCCGCTATCGCGACGAGCAGGGCCGCCACAGCGAACGCATGATCTGGCCGATCTCGATCGGCTATCTCGAAGCCACGCGCCTGCTCGCGGCCTGGTGCGAGCTGCGCGGCGACTTCCGCAGCTTCCGGACAGACCGCGTGGTGGATGCGACCTATCTGGACGAGAAATATCCGGAGCGGCGCGACGTGCTGCGTGCGAAATGGCGGCAGAGCCTGGTCTGGGGTCCGCCCAAGGACACCTGACAATGGGAGACGAACCCGCCATGGAGACGATCGATCCGTCGACCCTGTGCCAGAGCTGCGGCGCCTGCTGCGGCTATTCGCAGAACTGGCCGCGCTTCTCGACCGAAAGCGAGGAAGAGCTCGCGGCGATCCCGGAGAGATTCGTCAACGAACGCCAGTCCGGCATGCGCTGCGAGGGCGACCGCTGTTCTGCGCTGCAGGGAGAGATCGGACGGGCGACGTCGTGCGGGATCTATGCGCTGCGTCCGGAGGTGTGCCGCACCTGCATGCCGGGCGACGCCGAATGCGCGATGGCGCGGCGGAAGTTCGGGCTGCCGGCGATCGAGATCGCCTAAGCCGGAACGGTCTCGCCGACCTCGTCGTCGAGCTCGTCATCCAGCGGAGCAAGCACCGAGAGTGGCTTGGTCGACAGGGTGATCGGCTTGCGTCCGCCCGAAAGCGACGGTGCCGCTTTGGTCGCGGTCTCGCGCGACAGCACGTAGAGCGTCGAGCCGACACGTCCGCCGTTCTCGATCAGATCGCGCTCGCTGCAGCTGCTCGCGATCGCGACCGCGAGCGAATGCAGATGGCTACGGCGATAGCAGAACAGCGCCAGCCTCGCACGGACCTCCGGCGAAACAGTCTCAACCAGCCGGGGCAGGCCGCTTTCATTGGCGCGATACATCTCGCCAAGGAGTTCGTCGCCGACCGGGCAGAAATCGCTTTCAAAGGTGTCGCGGCTTGAAAACATTGCAGTTCTCCCTCGAGTCCGGAAGATGCCGCGCAATTATATAATGAAGGGTTAACCAACCCGAGTGGTAGTCGCCCGGGTGCTTGCGCCGGCCGCGCGAATCAGCGGGTTCCGCCAAGGCCGCGATGGGCGGCGCGTCCCCGCTCAGTTCGCCGCCATGAAGATCGAGAGGCCGAATCCGGTCAGATGGTGCAGGGCCTGATCGACCCCGATCAGGGTCCAGAACCAGGGGTGCTCCTGGTTGACGCCCAGATTGGCGGAGACCAGCCCCTTCGCGCGATCGATTGTGATGTGGATCACGAAATCAATCAGCGCCACGAACCAGAATTTCGGAGCGACGATCAGAATCAGGGGCAGTGCGACTGCGAGATGGACGAGGCAATGCACGAGCAACGGCAGAGCCCATCCGTGCTTCTGGTCCTTGCCATGCGCCATCCAGGCGGTCTGCAGGACGAAATCGGCGATGACGTGCTTGAAGGTGAGCAGCAACATCCAGCCAATGAGCGCTTCAACCGGAACCGCCGACGACATGGGTGGAAACGACAAGGCTGACGCCCTCATTGACGTGACAGGAAAAAGGGAGCGTCCAGCGCAACTTCCTCCTGGACCCGTCAGACGCCGGGACATCAGGTTTATGACATCTCCCGCAACGGATTGCAGCCGGGGGGAACTCGAAAATCGCCAAGTGTGGCTAAACGGTGATAGGATGACCAATGGCCGCGGTGAGTTCAGTAAGGTTACCTGCGGCTCGAAATTTGCATTGCCGCGGCGGAACGCTATCATTTCCGTTCGGAAATACCGTTCTCTTCTCGTTCATTTCAGGAATTGCCGGAGTTGCCGCAGCGATCGGGCTGCGCGTCGCCCCCCTTTGAGAATCAGGGCCGGAGTGCAGCCATGAGTACCGAAGGCCCGACCTCCCCATCGATCGAGCCGCCGCAACGGCGCGCCAAGGTGATCAAGACAAACCAGCAACAGGTCCTGCTCTATGTCGTTCTGACCCTGTTGCTGTCGCTGGCTACCGTGTGGGGCGGGCGCACGCTCTTGCTCAATTCGGAGACGCTGACCTTCGCCGTCGGCGCGCCCAACAGCGAAGAGGCGCTGTTCGCAGCCAGGCTCGCTGAGCTCCTGAAGAGCAATGCCTCGCGTTTCCGCATCAAGATCGTCAACAATGCCGACAATGCCAAGGCGGTCGCCCAGTTCGACCGCAAGCAGGCGGACCTCGCCATCCTTCGTACCGATGCCAAGGTGCCGCTGCGGGCGCGGACGATCGCGATCCTCGAGCACGACATCGTGCTGCTGCTCGGCCCCGGCAACAGGAAGATCAAATCGCTGGCCGAGTTGAAGAAGAAAAAGGTCGCGGTCGTCGCCGAGGGCGAGGCCTCGCTGGCCTTCGTCCGCAGCATCCTCGACATTCCCGACGGGCCGGACGCCGCCCGGATCCAGCTGGCGCCGCAGGGTGCAACGCTGGACAAGCTGTTCTCGCCCGCCGGCGGCTTCGGCGCGGTGGTCGCCGTCGTCCACGCGTCGAAAGCGCTGCGCGACAAGGCCTATGAACAGGTCGCCAGGCGCGGCGGATTCACGCTCAATGCGATCGACGAAGCCAAGGCGCTGGCCCGGAAATTCCCGGGTCTTTCGACCGAGACGCTGAACGCCGGCTCGCTGTCCGCATCGCCCCAGATTCCCGACGACGATCTCGACACGATCGGGCTCGAATGGCTGCTGGTCGCCCAATCCCGGATGTCGGCGAGCTCGGCCGGCGATCTTGCGCGGATCATCTACGAGAACAAGGCCGCGCTCGGGCTCGACAACGGCTTTGCCACCCACATCGAACCGGCCTCGGTCGAGAAGGACGCCTATGTGATGGCCCACCAGGGGGCCGCCGACTACATCAATGACGACACCAAGTCCTTCATGGATAAATACAGCGACCTGATGTATCTGGGCGCCGCCGCGCTCAGCGTCATCGGCTCGATCTTCGCAGCGATCTACGCCAAGATCACCCGCGTCGCGCCCGAGAAGGCCAGCGAACTCTCCACCGCCATTCTCGACATCGGCGAGCGTATCGAGCATGCGCATTCGCTGGACCAGCTCGAATGTCTCCAGGACGAACTGGAAGGCATCCTGCGCGGCGCCGTGATCGGCCTGCGGGACGGGACCATCAGTACCGACGGGCTCGACACGTTCAAACTCGGCTATGAATTCGTCCGCGACGAAATCGGCATGCGTCGCGACTATCTGAAGCGCCACGGCAACGAGGCCGAAAAGGTGGCGCGCGACGGCGCACCTGCGCAGCAGGACGACAGCAAGGTCGTGGTGGTCAAGACCGCGCAGAGCGCCTGACGCCTGCCGGCCGGTCGTTGACGGACCCGGTTCGGAGAGGCACTTTGCGCCAGGTTCCAGCCGGGACCGCGCCAGCCTGAACCGAGCCCCCGCCCCGCATGAACAAGCCGCTGATCCCTGCTCTGGCCCAGTTCGTGGCCGCCACGGCCGGTCGCAACATGACCAAGGCGGCCTATGTGGCGGTCAGCGTCGGCGTGCTCAGCATGGCGCTGCTGACGGTCAATTCAGCCTACCAGACGGCGCATCGCTGGGTGGATGCGCTGCTCTGGGCCTGCCTCGCCTATTTCGTGTTCGAATGGCTGGTCCGGCTGCGCCACATGGCGCGGCAGCGGCGCCTGCCGGTCTATCTGTTCTCGGCAGCAGGCGTGGTCGACGCGCTCGGTGCGCTGGCCGTGCCGGTGGCCCTCATTTGCGGAGTCGAGCCCCGGACGGCCTGGCTGCTCGGCGTGCTCTGGGGGTTGAAGGTCGTGCCCGGCATTCCCGGCCTGCGTCAGCTCCGCCGGGTCCTGGTGCTGGAATCGGGGCCGCTGTTCAGCGTGCTCGTCATCTTCCTGATGGTGGTCTTCCTCGCCTCGGTGGCCGAGCATGTCCTGGAACGGGACGTGCAGCCGCAAACCTTCGGCAGCGTGCCGGCGGCGTTGTGGTGGGCGGTGGTGACCCTGACGACCACAGGCTATGGCGATGTCGTGCCGATCACGCCGGCCGGCCGCATGGTCGCGGCGCTGGTGATGATCTCCGGCCTCGGGGTGTTCGGTCTGTGGACCGGTATCCTGGCGACCGGCTTTGCGGCGGAGACGCGCCGCGACAATTTCCTCAGGACGTGGGAAACCGTCAGCAAGGTCCCGTTCTTCGCCGCGCTCGGGCCGGCCGCGATCGCCGACGTCACCCACATGCTGCGGACCATGGACCTGCCGGCGCGGACCACCATCATCCGCAAGGGCGCACAGGGCGACTGCATGTATTTCATCGCCGCCGGCGAGGTCGAGGTCGACCTTCCCGGCAAGAAGGTGCGGCTCGGCGAAGGCGCCTTCTTCGGCGAGATGGCGCTGCTCGGCAACAACAAGCGCGGCGCCAGCGTCTCGACGACGAAGGTCTCGCGGCTGCTGGTGCTCGATCTCGTCGATTTCCGCGTGCTGATGGCGCGCCACCCGGACCTTGCCGCGACCATCGACGCCGAGGCCCAGCGCCGTACGCTCGAAAACAAGTAATGGAGAGAAGAATGTCGGATCCCGCCGACGCGGCCACCCCGCCTGTCCTCGAACGTGACGGCGCCCGCGCCACCATCCGCCTCAACCGCCCCAGGCATCTCAACCGGCTCCAGGCCGAGGATCTCGACGAATTGCTGGCCTTGTTCGACCGGATCGAGGCCGACCCCGTGATCCGCGTGCTGGTGCTGACCGGCACGGGCCGCGCCTTCTCCGCCGGTTACGATCTCAATTCGGTGGCCGAGCGCGCCGTCAGCGCACACGAGCAGCAGAGCGCAGGCTCGGCCTTCGAGGTCGTGGTCAACCGGCTCGAGGATCTCGGCGTGCCGACCATCTGCCGGCTCAATGGCGGCGTCTATGGCGGCTCCACCGACCTGGCGCTGGCCTGCGATTTCCGCATCGGGGTCGACAGCGCGGAAATGTTCATGCCGGCGGCGCGTCTCGGACTGCATTACTACAGGAGCGGCATCAAACGCTATGTCACGCGGCTCGGCGTCGACAATGCCAAGAAACTGTTCCTGACCGCGCAGAAGATCGACGCCCCGGAGATGTTGCGCATCGGCTACCTCACCGCCATGGTGCCCGCCGAACGCCTCGACGAGGAAGTCGACAGGCTTGCGACGACCCTCGCGGGCAATGCGCCGCATGCGATGCGCGGCATGAAGCGCGCCATCAACGAATTCTCCCGCGGCGAACTCGACGAAGCCGCGGCCGACCGGCGCCATCGCGACAGCATGCGCGGCGAGGAGATCAAGGAAGGCATCAAGGCATTCGCCGAGAAGCGCGCACCGAGGTTTTGAGCAAGCTGGTGGCGGCGCACCTCCGCACCATCGCAGGCGCAACGCTGCGGGGCATGCTGATCGCGATCCGCGATCAGAGCCGGCCGGGAAGCGGCGCCGTATCGCGCCGCCCGGCCTCGTGCTGAAGGGCGAGGCCTCAGCCCGCAATGTTCAGCGGCCCGGCGGTCGACGCCGTCACGGCCCCCAGGCTCCCAGGCCCGGAACGACCTGCGGCTGCTGGTTCATCCACGAGGTTCGTCTGGTGACGAACTCATTGCGCTGCGACACCCAGCTCTCGGCGCGGGCGAGCCGCAGCGACGGGCTGAAGAAATAGCCCTGGCCGATATCGCATCCGGCGCGCCGGATGCGGGCCAGCGTGTCGGCGGTCTCGACGCCTTCAGCGACGACCTTCATGTTGAAGGCCCGCGCGAGCCCGATGGAGGCCTCGATGATCTTCATCACGTCCTCGTCGGCTTCGCAGCCATGGATGAAGGAGCGGTCGATCTTCAGCTCCGTGAACGGCAGCTTGGCCAGCGCCGCGAGCGAAGAATAGCCGGTTCCGAAATCGTCGATCGCGGTGCCGATGTTCTTGAGCCGCAGACGGACCAGGATGTCGGTGGCGCGGTCGACGTCGGCCATCGCCGTCGTTTCCGTGATCTCGACGATCAGCGAATGCGCCGCAACCTTCTCCCGGCGCAGCACCTCCTCGATCTGCTCGGGCAGCGTCAGATCCGACAGCAGCGAACCCGAGACGTTCACCGCGATGGTGAAGTCGGGATACCGCTCGATCAGCTTGCGGCCCTGCGACAGGGCCGAGGTGAGGATGGCGTCCGTCATCGCCGGCATCAGGCCGCATTGCTCGACGACCGGGATGAACACGGAAGGAGCGACGATCCCGAATTCCGGGGTGCGCCAGCGCGCCAGCGCTTCGGCGCCGACGACCCTGCCGGTTGCGATCTCGACCTTGGGCTGGAATTCGACCACGAACTCGCCCTGCCTGATGCCCGCCGCGATACGCTCGGGCGTGACGTCGACCGCGACCGAGCGGGCCGACTCGGATGCCGGCTTGCGCCGCGGCGACAGCAGCATCTCCTTCAGTTCGTCGAGATTGAGCGGCTTGCTGAGCGCACCGATCACCGGCAAGCCGAGGCTTTCCGCCACGCGCCTCGTCGATTTCAGGACGCGGCCGTCGCATCCGCTGATGATCACGATCGACATGTCGCGCAGCCTGCGTTCGGCGACGAATCTCAACAGCTCGATCCCGTCGCGCTCGCCGAGCGACAGATCGACGGCCATCACGTCGAACGCTTCCCGCACCAGCACGGATTCGGCGAGTTCCAGCGACGGGACGGTCAGGCAGTCATAGCCGGCCTTGGCGCCGATCTTGCCGATGACCGTCCGCTGCACGAGATCATCGTCGACGACCAGAAGACGGCCGAGCGACTCGACCGTCTGATGAGCAAATCCCCGCATCACGCAATCTCCATGTTCGAGGCGAGCAAGGACGACCGGGCGAACTCCGCGGTCGCTTCGAAAACCACGCTGAGCTCGGCAGCCGCGCTCTCGAGCTCGGCCGGCGACATCCGCAGCGCGTTCTGCTCGACGCCAAACGCAAGCCCGGACAGCGCGGCGAAGCCGAACGTGCCGGCCGAACTCTTGATCGAATGTGCCTCGCGCCGGATCAGCACCGGATCCGGCGGCACCGCGCGGAGCACCTGGATCTTGTTCCTGGTGTCGTCGAGGAACGCGCGCAGAACCTCGGCGGTGTCCTCGGTTCCCAGCTCCGAAATCAGGAGCCGGAGCGTTTCCCTGTCGAAATCGAGATTCCCAGTCATGCGCTCAGCTTCCTCTCTGCGACGACGGACCTGCGGTGCAGGGCCGCGCCAAGTTGTTCACGCGTCACCGGCTTGGTGACGAAATCGTTCATGCCGGCCGCAAGACAGGCGAGTTCGTCCTGCGACGTCGCGTTGGCGGTGAGCGCGACGACGTAGACGTCTCGCGCCGGCGCCGGCAGCTGGCGGATCGCGCGTGTGGCGGCGAGCCCGTCCAGCTCCGGCATCATCATGTCCATCAGCACCAGATCGTAGGACCCGCTCCGGACCGCCGCGACGGCCCTCAGGCCGGTATCGACGATATCGGGCTTCGACCCCAGCTTCTCCAGCAGCTTGCGGATGACGAACTGGTTGGTGATGTTGTCCTCGGCGACGAGCACGCGCAGCGATCCGATCTGTGCGGCACTCGTCTCCAGCGACGCGGCTTCCTCGGCGCCGGGCCGCCTGGTCGGCGTGGCAGCCGCGCCGGTGCGAACCGCGACCTCCACGGAGAACGCGAACGTGCTGCCCTTGCCGGGCACGCTTTCGACCGAGATTTCGCCGCCCATGCAGCTGACCAGACGCTTGCAGATCGCAAGGCCAAGCCCGGTGCCCCCGAACCGGCGGGAAATCGAACTGTCGAGCTGCGAGAACTCCCTGAACAATAGACCGATCGCATCTGCGGGGATTCCGACCCCGGTATCACGGACGGAAAAGTGCAGCTTGGATCGTTCCGGTCCCGCAGCATTGGCCGTCAGCGTCACCTCGACGCTGCCCGTCTCGGTGAACTTGATGGCGTTTCCGACCAGATTGAACAGCACCTGCCTGATGCGGGCGGAGTCGCCCACGATCGTCCGCGGGACGTCGTCGCCGATCGCACAGGACAGCCGCAGGCCTTTCTCCTTGGCACGCAGGGTCAGCAGATCCACGACCGCGGATACCGACCTGCGAATATCGAACTCGATCTGCTCGAGTTCGACCCGCTCCGCATCGAGCTTGGAGAAATCGAGCACGTCGTTGAGGACCTGCAGGAGGTAATCCGCCGAATCGCGCAGGGTCGCGGCGATCTTCTTCTGGTCGTCGGAGAGCTCGGTCGAGAGCAGGACGTCAGCCATGCCGATGACACCGTTCATCGGCGTGCGGATCTCGTGGCTCATCATTGCCAGGAATTCGGACCGCGCGCGCGCGCCGGCCTCCGCCGCGTCGCGCGACTTGGCGAGTCCGGCCTGATAGCGGATGATCAGCACCGTGACGACGCCGAGGACGAGGCTCAGCAGAGCGCCTGCCATGATATGCAGGTCGCGGTTGCGGCGATAATTGGCAAACACCTCCTGCGTCGCCTGCCCGATCACGACCGCCAGCGGATAGTCCTGGACCCTTCGGAACGACAACAGCCGCTCGACGCCGTCGAGCCTGCTGCGGATGATTTCGGACCCGCTCGTCCGGCTGTTGAGCGCGGCAAACAACGGGCCCCCGCTGACGGACTGGCCGATCACGGAAGGGCCGTTCGCGCCGCGGGCACGAACGATCCCGTCGAGGCCGATCAGCGACGCCGAACCGAGTTTTCCGATCTCGATCGAGTCGTAGAAGCGCGCCAGATAGGCCGGATCAAGCGATACGACGACCACGCCACCGAAGCTGCCGTCCCGGGCGATGATGCGCCGGGTCAGCTGGATCGACCATTTGTTCGACACGCGCCCGAAGATCGGCTTGCTGATGAACAGCACGTCGTCCTTGCCATCGGCATGCACGCGGAAGTGCTCGCGGTCGTGGAGGTCGAGCCCCTTGATGCTGGGATCGATGTTGCTGACCGCCATGATCCCGTTCTTGTCGATCACGACGACCTGAAACCAGACATCCGACAGGAACTGGCTGTTCCTGGTCCACAGCGAGAAATCGAAATTCTGCGGATCGCGGGCATAGGAATCGCGCACATAGAGCAAGGTTTGATCTGCGGCGCGGATCGAGCGGACGATCTGCTCCTCGAAGGTCCGCGCGAGGTTTGAACCGGTCTGCCGGGCGGCCCGCTCGGTGCGGGCGCGGTCTTCCGCCAGATTGTAGGAGATGGCGACCCAGACCAGCGCGATCGCTGCGATCCCGAACAGCGCGCTGCCATAGCGCCCGACGTTCCGGCCAAACCGGTCGAGCCACCTGATGCGCGAACGCTGAACTCTGGACCTCGGGCGGGTCATGTCGTCTCCTCGCCGAGACGCTAGGCGAGATGACTAGACTTGTCGTGAAAGCCTTTCGCTAAAAGTCGATTCGCTTTGCAAGAGAACGCTAACCATCGTCGGCACCGCGCGACGCCATGGCCAAGCCCTTGATACGACTGCTTTATTTCAAGGACCGAAATCGCCCGGGGCGCAGGGGTTTGGAGCAGCGCGGCGCGATGCGGATTTGCGCTTAGCGGGGCGTAAAACTGCCTGTCGGAAATTCGCAACGACGCCGCGATGATTCCCGCAATTCCACGGGACTGCGCATCATGCGCCTAACGATGCCGGCGAAACCAGGCCCAGGTCTCGCGCGTCGTCCTGAGATAGCCGCGGCCGCGATAGACGATCTCGCCGTCGACGATCTCGTTCAGCTTCGGCAAGGCGTGAAACGGGATCGACGGATAGGCGTGGTGCTCGACGTGATAGGGCATGTTCCAGGCGAACCATTTCACGAACGCGCCGGTATAGGTGGTGCGGGTGTTCTGGAAGGCGCTGCGGGTGCGATCGCAGCCGGTATGCTCGGCATAGAGATAGGGCCGCAGGAAGAACTGCCCGATGACCAGCGGCACCACCCAGACCCAGAGCAGCAGCGCCGACGAGAACCAGCACGAGAGCAGGATCAGCACCCCATAGAGCGCAGCGTAGATTCGGGCTTCGGTGACGATGGTGGCGCGCCTGTTCTCGGGGATCCACGGCACGATGACGTTGCCGGTCACGGCATGGCGCAGCATCAGCCAGAGCCGGCCGCCCACCTGGAGCAGGCCACTATAGGCGATCGCGAGCTGGGCATCCGATGTCGGCTTCACGCCGACGATCAGTTCGGGATCCCGCGCCGGATCCTGCGTGTAGCGGTGATGATCCCAGTGAAACAGGCAGTAATATTCGTACGGCAGTCCGATGATGAAGGCCGAGAGATGGCCCACCAGCAAGTTGAGGCCGCGGCTGCGGAACGCCGTCTTGTGCGCCGTCTCATGCACGGCCATGAACAGGAAGGCGACGAAATAGCCCTGCACCGCCATGAGCGGCAACGCCCAGAGCACGCCGTAGCGTGACTGCACGCTCCAGATCAGAACGCCGGTCACCGCAATCACCGCGTAATGGCCGAGGCTTTGCGCGGCGCCGCGCAGGTTCGAGCGCACCGACAATTCGCGCAGCATCGCAGGTGTGAGCGGCTTGAGGCGGTGGACTGGCTCTGAAATGGTCGCATCGGTCATGGGCGAATGCCTGCACTACTTGTCGAGAAGTCCGGCGATCTCGGCCCTGAGAAAGGCGAGGTCACGCGGATTGTTGACGGGATTGCCGGCCCGATGGCCGTGGACGGAGGGGATCGGATGCAGCAGCGCCGAGGCGGCGCTGGTCAGGCGGCCGAGTTCGTCTTCGTTGTCGCGCGCGTCGAAATAGCGGTCGGTCGCCCCCGGCATGAGCAGCACATGCGCCTTGATCGCCGCCAGCGCGCGGTCGAGATCGCCGCCGAACGCGGCACAGCGGCTGACGTCACCGGCCTGCCAGATCCCGATCTGCGCCAGGAGATCGTTGGCGTCGCGCCGCGCGAAGGTCGAATCCCAGGCCCGAACCAGATAGTCCTCGAGCGAGGTGAAGCCGGCCTCGCGCCAGACCTCGTCGCGATAGAACGCGTGAGACATCGCCCAGCCGGCATAGACGCGGCCCATCGCCCGCAGCCCTGCAACCGGCTTCTCGACGAAACGGCCGTCGCGGAACGCGGGATCCGCCGTCAGCGCGGCCTTCACGCCTTCCAGGAAGACTTGATTGTAGGGCGCGCAGCGCGCGCTGCCACACACGATGGCGGCACGCTCGACCATGTCCGGATGGAGCGCCGCCCAGTGATAGGCCTGCATGCCGCCCATCGACCAGCCATAGACCAAGGCAAGCTTCGTGATGCCGAAACGTTCGGTGAGCAGCCGGTGCTGAACAGCGACGGCATCGTGATAGGTGACCTGGGGAAACGGCGCGGTGGAATTCGACGGCGAGGACGACAGACCATTTCCGAACAGATTGGGGATGATGATGAAGTAACGGCCGGGATCGAGCACGCCATCGGGCCGGATCAGCCATTCAGTGTCATGATGCTGGGCGCTGAACGAGGTCGGATAGAGGATGACGTTGTCCTTGGCCGGATTCAGCGTCCCGTACGTGCTGTAGGCGAGCTTCGTTCCAGCGAGGACATCGCCGGACTGAAGCCGAAGGTCGCCCGCCTCGAATATCCCCTCGTCACGCTGCGTCGTCATCGACCACTCCAGTAGGCGCGGTCGCACCTTCACCGCATGGCACGACGATGCATCGATCGTGCCGGAGCGGCAAATGCCTCATTGCGCCACACCAATAACTGTACGAATAGTACAGTTATTATGGCGGATCAAGTGGTCGTAAGAGGTTGGGAGACGTCTTAGGGAAACTCCACGACGATCTTGCCGAAATGGCCGCCCTGCTGCATCAGCCGCAGCGCCTCCGGCACGGCATCGAAGCCGAAGCTGCGGTCGATCACGGGACGCATTCCGTTGCGGCCGATGGCGGCGGCCATCGCCTCGAACATGCGGCGGCTTCCGACCGACAGCCCCGTCACGTGCAGGTTCTTGGAGAACAGGCTCGGGATCGCGATCTGTTGCGAGAAGCCGGAGAGAACACCGATCACCAGAATGTTGCCGCCGACCTTCGCGGCCTCGATCGATTGCGAGAATGTATCCTTGCCGCCGACTTCGACGACGTGATCGACGCCGCCGCCCGACCACTCCGCCGCTGCCTTGCCCCACTCCGGAACCGACCGATAGTTGATGGTGTGGTCGGCACCGAGCGCCCTGGCGCGTTCGAGCTTGGCATCGCTCGAGGAAGTCACGATCACGCTGGCGCCGGCGAGCTTGGCGAATTGCAGCGCGAAGATCGACACGCCCCCGGTACCCTGCACCAGCACGGTGTCGCCGGGCTGCACGCCCGCTTCCTCGAACAGCGCGCGCCAGGCGGTGAGGCCGGCGCATGGCAGCGTCGCCGCCTCCTGGAACGACAGATGCGCGGGGACGCGGCTGACGCCCTCCGCATCGAGCAGCATGACCTCCTGCAACACGCCCGAGCGCGTGCCGCCAAGCGCATAGCGGCGGCTGTCGGCCGAGACCTTGCCGTCGATCCAGGATTGGAAGAACATCGGACAGACACGATCGCCGGCCGAGACCCGGCTGACACCGGCGCCGACCGCGATGACCTCGCCCGCGCCGTCCGAGAACGGGATCAGCGGCAGCCGGGTCACGCCGCCCTTGCCCTGCAAGGTCATGAGGTCCCGATAGTTCAGCGAGGCCGCGCGCATCCGCACCGTGACCTGCCCCGGACCCGGCGTGGGCTCCGGCAACTCCGCGAGCTCCAGGCCCTCGATCGACCAGTCGCGCGCAACCTGCCACACCTTCATTGTGATCGCTCCGCCTCAGGTGCCAAAATTCTTCTGGATCGCCTTGTCGAGCGTCTCGCCGCCAACGAAGCGCTGGCGCAGCTCACGCTTGAGCAGCTTGCCGCTCGGGTTCTTCGGCAAGGCATCCACGAAGATCACGCGCTTGGGGATCTTGAAATGCGCCATCTGTCCGGCGCAGTGCTTGATCACGGTCTCCTCGTCCAGCGTCTCGCCTGATTTGACCACGACGATCGCGGTCACCGCCTCGATCCAGCGCGGGTCGGGCAGACCGACGACGGCAACCTCCGAGACCGCCGGGATGCGGTAGACCATTTCCTCGACCTCGCGGCTGGCGACGTTCTCGCCGCCGGTCTTGATCATGTCCTTGACGCGGTCGACCACCGTGATGTGGCCCTCCTCGTCCACAGTGGCGAGGTCGCCGGAATGAAACCAGCCGCCGGCGAAGGCGGCCGCCGTCTTGACCGGATCGTTGTAATAGCCCGACAGCAAGTGCGGCGAGCGATGCACGATCTCGCCGACTTCCCCGACCTTCACGTCTTCCATCGCACTGTTGACGACACGCGTCTCGACATTGAGCACCGGCTTGCCGGCGGAACCGGCCTTGCGCAGCTGGTCGGCGGGCCGCAGGACGGTCGCAAGCGGCGCGATCTCGGTCTGGCCGTAGAAATTCCAGAACTTCACGTTGGGTAGACGACGCTGGAGCTCGAGCAGGACCTCCACCGGCATGATCGAGGCGCCGTAATAGCCCTTCTGCAGGGTCGAGAGGTCGGTCTTGTCGAAGTTTGGCGAACGCAGCATCGCGATCCAGATCGTCGGTGGCGCGAAGAAGGACGTGATCCTGTGGGTCTGGATCAGCGACAGGATATTGTCGGCGGTCGGCTTGCCGGTGATCACGCCGGAGGCGCCGAGATAGATCTGCGGCCCCAGAAAGACGTCGAGCTGGGCGCAATGATAGAGCGGCAGCGCGTGCAGGAACTTGTCGTCGACGCTCATGCCGCCGTCGATGATGCAGCTGACATACTGCCACATCACGGCATCATGGCTCAGCATGGCGCCCTTCGGCAGGGACTCGGTGCCGCTGGTATAGACGATCTGCGCCAGATCGCGGCTGTCGACGGAGGCCTCGAGGAACGAGTCGTCGGCATCCAGAAGATCGTCGAACGTGGTGAGGCCGGCAGGAGCGGTTGCGGGATCTTCGCCCGGCAGCCAGATCAGCTTCTCGACCGCACAGTCCCTGGCGCTGGCGGCACGCGCGGGCTCGACGAAATCAGGACCTGTCGCCAGCAGCTTCGCACCCGAGCTCTTGAGGATGAAATTGATCTCGTCCGGATTGAGCATGAAGTTGATCGGCACCAGCACCGCGCCGATGCGGGCCGCAGCGAACCGAAGGGCCGCAAAGGCATGCGAGTTGCGCGAGAGGACGGCAAGCCGGTCGCCCTTGCGGACACCGAGCCCGAGCAGGCCGCGGCCGAGCCGATTGCAGATGGCATCCATCTCCGCGAAGGTCCAGCTCACACCGCCGCAGCTCACGGCGAGCTTGTCCGGTTCGCGGCCCGCGGAGCGGCGTAAGAGATCGCCGATGGCGTGCTCGCGGGCTTTCGAGATGGTGGCTGCGAGATCGCTCGACATGTCTGCTCCCTGGACCTGCTATCGACGCGATACCGGCCGACGCTCCGTCGGACCTCGGCACCTGCGCCGTTCTGAATTTGCGGGGAAGTTAGTCGGCGCCCCCTGCCGCGTCAAATCGCGGGGCGGTTCGACGCCGTCACGCAAGATTTGACGCTTGGCGGAAGCAAATCTAGGCTGTGCACCAACTATAAAAACTTCACAGGGGGAAATGTTCATGCACCGGAATGCGCGTGCCGCGGTGGCGGCCGGATTGTTTCTTGCTTCGTTCGCCGGCCCGTCGTCAGCCCAGCAGACACCGCTCAAGATCGGTGTCCTCTCCGACTTCTCCTCGGTCTATTCCGACATCGGCGGCCAGGGCAATGTCGAGGCCACCAAGATGGCGATCGAGGATTTCGGCGGACAGATGTTCGGCAAGCCGATCGACATGGTCTCGGCCGACGTGCTCAACAAGCCGGACGTCGCCTCCACCATCGCGCGGAAATGGTGGGAGACCGAAGGCGTCGACATGATCATCGACCTGCCGACTTCGGCCACCGCGCTCGCGGTGATGGAATTGTCGAAGCAGTACGAGAAGATCATGATCGTGACGGACGCGGCGAGTTCCGACATCACCGGAAAGTCGTGCTCGCCCTACACCGCGCACTGGACCTACGACACCTATGCCAATGCCCACACCGTCGGCAGCGCCATCGTCAAGAACGGCGGCGACACCTGGTTCTTCCTGACCGCCGACTACGTGTTCGGCCATTCGGTCGAGCGCGACACCGGCGACGTGGTGAAGACTGCCGGCGGCAAGGTGCTCGGCAGCGTCAAGCATCCGCTCAACACCGCCGACTTCTCGTCCTTCCTGCTGCAGGCACAGGCCTCCAAGGCCAAGATCATCGGCCTCGCCAATGGCGGCGGCGACACCATCAACGCGATCAAGCAGGCCGGCGAATTCGGCATCGTCGCCGGCGGCCAGAACCTCGCCGCCATCGTGATGTTCATCTCCGACGTCCATAGCCTCGGACTGAAGCTGGCGCAGGGCCTGATCATCACCGAGGCCTATTACTGGGATCTCGACGACGAGACCCGCGCCTTCGGCAAGCGTTTCCTGGAGCGCGTCAAGCGCATGCCGACGATGAACCAGGCCGCGACCTACAGCGCGACGCTGCACTACCTCAAGGCCGTGAAGGCCGCGGGCACCAGGGACACCAAGACGGTGATGGCCAAGATGCGCGAGATGCCGGTGAAGGACGCTTTCACCAAGAACGGCGTCCTGCGCGAGGACGGCCGTATGGTGCACAGCATGTTCCTGTTCCAGGTCAAGAAGCCCGAAGAGTCGAAGGGCCCGTGGGACTATTACAAGATGCTCGCCGAGGTCCCGGCCGACCAGGCGTTTCGTCCGTTGAAGGACGGCGGCTGTCCGCTCGTGAAGTAAGGCTCGTGCGAGCGACGCGGCCCGGCGGACGACCCGCCGGACCAGCTCGCCACAGTGCGGTTCACGACATCGCGATCACGCCGTCGGCGTGCCCTGATGACAATTTCATCAAGCACTTGGCCGCCTCCCCTATCTTCATGCGCGTCGCCGAGACAACGGCGCCTTCTGATCTGCATCAAGTTGCGGTGCAGAAATAGCTGCATGATGAGTTGATCCCGGCCGCGCGGTCACCTTCCTCAGGTGACCGCGCGCCGGGGTGTCTCAACATGTGGGCGCCGTTCCGCGGCGTTATGGACTGATGAACTTCAAATCGGGTCGCGTCATCGCGGCGATCGCCATCCTGCTCGCGGGCGGTGGCTACTACTACTGGCAGCATCGAAATCCGAATACGCTGCCGCCCGGGTTCGCCCGCGGCAACGGCCGCATCGAGGCGGTCGAGATCGACATCGCAACCAAGACGCCGGGGCGGATTCGCGAGATCCTGGTCAATGAGGGCGATTTCGTCAGCGCCGGGCAGGTGCTGGCGCGCATGGACACCGAGCAGTTGCAGGCCCAGCGCCGCCAGGCCGAAGCGCAGCTGCAGCGCACCCTCATGAATGTGGAGACTGCGAAAAGCCTGGTGAACCAGCGCGAAGCGGAACGCAGGGCCGCTGACGCCGTGGTGGACCAACGCGTCGCGCAGCTCGACATCACAAGCCGCAAGCTCGATCGCTCCGAGCAATTGATCCGGACGAACGCGGTGTCGCAGCAGGTTCTCGACGACGACCGCTCCGCCAACGCCACGGCGAAAGCGGCGCACGCGGCTGCGCAGGCCCAGGTCGCGGCATCCGAGGCTGCGATCAGTTCCGCCCGCGCCATGGTGATCGATGCCGGCGCCGGGGTCGACGCGGCCAGGGCCGCGATCGAAAGCATCAACGCCGACCTCAATGACAGCGTCTTGAAGGCGCCGCGCGAAGGCCGCGTGCAATATCGGGTCTCGCAGCCCGGCGAGGTGCTCGCGGCCGGCGGCCGCGTCCTCAACATGGTCGATCTCGGCGACGTCTACATGACATTCTTTCTTCCGACGGCGGATGCAGGCCGCGTCGCGATGGGCGCCGAGGTCCGTCTCGTGCTCGATGCCATCCCGCAATATGTCATCCCCGCCAGGGCCACTTTCGTCGCCGACGTGGCGCAGTTCACGCCCAAGACGGTCGAGACCGAGGAGGAGCGCCAGAAGCTGATGTTCCGGATCAAGGCGCATATCGCCCCCGAGCTGCTGCGCCAGCATGTCGAGCACGTGAAGACCGGCCTGCCAGGCATGGCCTATGTGCAACTCGACCCGGCCGCGCAATGGCCCGATACTCTCAAGATCAAGCTGACCAAATGAGCGCGACGAGCGCAGCCGATGCGCCGGCCCGGCCCGATCGGGTCGTGCATCTCGAAGGCGTGGGTCTGAGCTACGGCAAGACCCGCGCCCTCGATGCCGTGACGCTCGATTTGCCGGCGGGCTGCATGGTCGGGCTGATTGGTCCCGACGGCGTCGGCAAATCGAGCCTGCTCGCGCTGATCGCCGGGGCGCGCGTGATCCAGCAGGGGCAGATCCATGTGCTCGGCGGCGACATGGCGAGCGCGCACCACCGCCGCACGGTCTGTCCCGACATCGCCTACATGCCGCAGGGGCTCGGCAAGAACCTTTACCCGACCTTGTCCGTGTTCGAGAACATCGACTTCTTCGGCCGTCTGTTCGGGCACGACAAGGCCGAGCGGAACCGGCGGATCGCGGGCCTCTTGCGCGACACGGGTCTCGCTCCGTTCGCCGACCGCCCCGCGGCGAAACTGTCCGGCGGCATGAAGCAGAAGGTCGGCCTGTGCTGCGCCCTGATTCACGATCCGGAGCTGTTGATCCTGGACGAGCCGACGACCGGCGTCGATCCGCTGTCGCGACGCCAGTTCTGGGAACTCATCGCCTCGATTCGCCGCGACCGGCCCGGCATGAGCGTGATCGTCTCGACCGCCTATATGGAAGAGGCCGCGCAGTTCGACTTTCTCATCGCCATGAATGCCGGCCGCGTGCTGGCGACGGGAACGCCCGCCGAACTCAAGCGGCAGACCGGCGTCGACACCCTGGACGCCGCCTTCATCCGCCTTTTGCCGGAAGCGGATCGCGGCGAGCATGCCGGCGTCATCATCCCTCCGCGCAGCGAGGACCATGACGAGATCGCGATCGAGGCCGACCACCTGACCCGGCGGTTCAACGGCTTCGTCGCGGTGGACGACGTGAGCTTTCGCATCAACAGGGGCGAGATCTTCGGCTTCCTCGGCTCGAACGGGTGCGGCAAGACCACGACCATGAAGATGCTCACGGGTCTTCTGCCGGTGAGCGAAGGCACCGCGCGGCTGTTCGGCAAGACGATCGATGCCGGCGACATGTCGGTGCGGCGGCGCATCGGCTACATGTCGCAGGGCTTCTCGCTCTACTCGGAACTGACGGTGGTCCAGAACCTCGAGCTTCATGCAAGGCTGTTCGGGCTGCCGGCGGACACCCTCGCGCCGCGTATCGCTGAGATGATCACCCGCTTCGATCTCGCCGAGGTCGCGGACGCGCTTCCCGATGCGCTGCCGCTCGGCCTGCGGCAGCGGCTGTCGCTCGCGGTCGCCATGATCCACGCGCCGGACATCCTCATTCTCGACGAGCCGACCTCCGGGGTCGATCCGGTCGCCCGCGACCGCTTCTGGCAGATTCTCGCCGAGCTGTCCCGCAAGGACAATGTCACGATCTTCGTCTCGACGCATTTCATGAACGAGGCCGAGCGCTGCGACCGGATATCGCTGATGCACGCCGGCAGGGTGCTGACGTCGGACACGCCGGCTGCGATCGTGAAGGCACGCGGCGCCACGACGCTCGAGCAGGCGTTCATCGCCTGCCTCGAAGAGGCGATCGCCGAAACCGCTGATGCGCCCGCCCGGACGGCATCCGCGCCAGCTGCGCCAACGGCCGCGCCACAGCGACGTCGCGGCACGGCCTTCAACCCGACGCGCATGTTCGCCTATTCCAGACGCGAGGCACTGGAGCTGTTCCGCGACCCGATCCGCGCCACGCTCGCGGTCCTCGGCAGCGTGCTGCTGCTATTCGTGCTGGGCTACGGCATCAGCATGGATGTCGAGAACCTGACCTTCGCCGTGCTCGACCGCGACGACAGCGCGATCAGCCGCGACTACAGCCTCCAGATCTCGGGATCGCGCTATTTCACGGAGAAACCTCCGATCGCGGATTACGCGGATCTCGACCGTCGCATGCGCGCCGGAGAGATCGGCCTGGCCATCGAGTTGCCGCCCGGTTTCGGCCGGGACGTCAGCCGCGGCCGGCGCGTCGAGATCGGCGCCTGGGTCGACGGCGCCAATCCGAGCCGCGCCGAGACGCTGCGCGCCTACGCCCAGGCGATCCACGCGACGTGGCTCGCGCAGAAGGGCCGCGAGCTCTACGGCGATGCGGCGATCGCCGGCTCCTACCAGCTGCAGCTCCGCTACCGCTACAATGCGGACATCAGGAGCGTCGTCGCCATGGCGCCCGGCATCATTCCGCTGCTGCTCATCATGATTCCCGCGGTGCTCGCCGCACTTGCGGTCGTCCGCGAGAAGGAGCTCGGCTCCATCGTCAATTTCTACGTGACTCCGGTGACGCGCCTGGAATTCCTGCTCGGCACCCAGTTCCCCTACGTCATCCTGGCATTCGCCAACTTCCTCCTCCTCGTCGGCTTTGCGCTGGTCGTCTTCGGCGTGCCCTTCACCGGCAGCTTCGCGACCTACGCCCTCGCGGCCCTGCTCTACGTCACGGCCACGACCGGCATGGGGCTGGTGATCTCGGCCTTCATGCAGAGCCAGATCGCGGCCCTGTTCGGTACGGTTCTGATCACCCTGATCCCGGCCATCCAGTATTCCGGGCTGATCGACCCGGTATCCTCGCTGCAGGGGCTGGGCGCGCTGATCGGGCGGCTCTATCCCACCACCTATTTCGTCACGATCTCGCGCGGTACGTTCTCGAAGGGACTTGGCTTCGAGACCCTTGGCGACGATCTGCTGGCGCTCGCCATCACGGTCCCGATCCTGGTGGCGGCCGGCGCGATGCTTCTGCGAAAACAGGCCCGCTGACCATGCGCCTCGCCAACGTCTTCCAGCTCGGACTCAAGGAACTGCGCGGCCTGGCGCGCGACCCGATGCTGCTCGTACTGATCGTCTATTCATTCACGCTGGCGATCTATGCCGGTGCCAAAGCGATGCCGGAAACCCTGAACCGCGCGGCGATCGCCATCGTCGACGAAGATCATTCGCCGATCTCGACCCGCATCGAAATGGCGTTCACCGCCCCCTATTTCTCCGAGCCGCGCCTGATCTCGCAATTCGAGATGGACCGGAGGATGGATGCCGGGACGGACACGTTCGCGCTGGACATTCCACCCAACTTCCAGCGCGACCTGCTCGCGCGCAAATCGCCCACGATCCAGCTCAACATCGATGCGACACGCATCTCCCAGGCGTTCAACGGCGGCAGCTATGTCGAGCAGATCGTGAGCGCCGAGATCGCGGAATTCCTGGCGCACACCCGCAATGCTCAGACCGCGCCGATCGAGCTGGCGCTGCGGGCCCGGTTCAACCCGGAGCTCAGAAAGTCCTGGTTCGGCGCCATCGACCACGTGATTTCGTCGATCACGATGCTCTCGATCATCCTGACCGGCGCGGCCCTGATCCGCGAACGCGAGCACGGCACGATCGAGCATCTCCTGGTGATGCCGGTCTCCGCATCGGAAATCATGGTCAGCAAGATCTGGTCGATGGGGCTCGTGGTGCTGGTCGCCTCCGCCGTCTCGATCGCCGTCGTCGTGAAGGGGTGGCTGGCGGTCACGATCGACGGCTCGGTGGCGCTGTTCCTGCTCGGCGCGGCGCTGCAGCTCTTTGCCACCACCAGCATGGGCATCTTCCTGGCCACCGTCGCCGGATCGATGCCGCAGTTCGGATTGCTGCTGATCATGACCCTGCTGCCGTTGCAGACTCTGTCCGGCAGCATGACGCCGCGGGAGAGCATGCCGCAATTCGTCCAGGACATCATGCTGGCGGCACCCAACACGCATTTCGTGATGCTCGCCCAGGCCATCCTGTTCCGCGGCGCGGGCCTCGAGGCCGTATGGCCGCAATTCGTCGCACTCACCGTGATCGGATGCGTCTTCTTCCTGATCGCGCTGCGGCGGTTCCGCGCCTTCCTCTCCTAGCACGGGTCACAGCTTGTGACCCTTCTGGCGCAGCGTCTCCATCAGGCGCAGCTTCAGTTCGTCGGCGGCCTTCTGGCTGGCGTCCTGGGTGATCTGCGCGCTGGCCTGCGCCAGCGCATCCGATTTCTCCAGGAACTTGCGGCCGGCGGGCTGTGCGTAGAACGCCTCGATCTGGCGCAGCTCGTCGAGGCTGAAGCTCGATGCATAGACCGCCGCGAGCTGATCGATCATCGTCGCGACGAACGGCGCGTAGATCGCGGAGCCCGGCGCCGTCACCGTATCGTAGTCGCGCTCGATCTCCGGGCGGTCCTGGGCGACGACGGGCCGCAGCTTGAGCATCAGCTGCGGCAGCGTCGTGCGATACTGATCCGCGATCTTCAGGGTGACGACGAGTTTGCGCGCCGCGGCCAGCGCCTCCGGCGACGGCGCCTGTGCCGATGCACTGCCGACAAGGAGCAGGAGAAGGCCGGCGATCGTCAACAAACGTCTGGACATGGACCTCTCCGCGGGATGGCTGGCTTTCCGATGCTTCAACGCGCCGCTGGGGTCGCGGACGGCAGAACCTCCACCTTGACCTCGGGCTCCTCGACCTCCTCCACCTTCACGAACAGCTCGGGCACGCGCCGGGCGCGGTCGAGCAGCCAGGCGGCGCCGATCTGGATCACGATGCCGGCGAGGGAGACCGCGAGCTGCTCCAGGAAGCCGTTGCTGTACTGCGTCAGGATCCAGTGCGCGGAGAAGGACAGGAAGACGCCGAGGCAGAAGATCGGCAGCGAATGCTGGCCGCACAGGATGACCGGGCGCAGCCAGGCCGAATGCAGCGGCCGCCATTTGCGCGACAGGAAATGCGTCATCCAGATCGCCAGCGCCAGGAAATGCGTGAAGCGCAGCATGTCGAGGTCGGTCTTGTCGATCGGGTAGATCGCCTTGATCATCCATTTCGGGATCATCGCCTCGAGCGCATGGACGTGCCAGGTCATCACGATCAGCAGCGCGAAGGCGAGCCAGGCCGCGGCCAGCAGCATCACGCCCTTCGACCACACGACGCGGGCGATCCGGTCGATCTGGCCGATGCCGCACCAGGCGGCGAACACGAACATCAGCTGCCAGCAGAACGGATTGAAGTACCAGTGGGTGCCCGGCGGATAGGAGGCGACGTTCCAGTCGAACCAGCGCGCCAGCCCATAGAGCAGGGCCGAGCCGGCCAGCGTCAGGTTCGGCCGCCGTGTCAGGCACCAGACGATGAAGGGCGCGGCCACCACCAGCGAGATGTAGAGCGGCAGCACGTCGAGATTGACCGGCTTGTAGCGCAGCGACAGCGCCTGCCCGATCAGGATGTCCGGATGGTCGAGGAAATTGTGGACGTTGAACTCGTCCGCATACATCGGGTTGTCGAACCGCCTGACCGTGCGCGCGATCTGCGCGGTGAACAGCAGGAACAGCATGATGTGGGCGACGTACATCTCGGCCGCCCGCCGCCACAGCCGCTTCAGCGCCGCGAGGAACCAGCCGCCGGCGACGATCGGCCCGTAGATCCAGCCGACCAGATAGCCGGAGATGAAGACGAAGAATTCGGCGGCATCGCTGAAGCCGTAATTGCGCAAGGTCAGCCAGGCCACGACATCGTGCGGGATGTGATCGAGGAAGATCATCCACAGCCCGACGCCGCGGAAGAGATCGAGCCGCAGGTCGCGCTCGACCGGCGCCAGCAAGGCTGCCTGGTCCCGTGTGGTCATGGCCCGGCCTCTTCTGCCCAAAGGGTCTCGCGCCTTCCTCGGCGCCGATGCAATCGGATGTTCAAATCAGGTCAATCAAGCGATCGACGGCCGCAACGGCGGAACACAACGGTAGCCGACCTTGCGCCTCGCGCAAGGTCTGGCGGAGCACGCCGCGCACAAAGCGCAAAAACAACCCCATGCAAAGGAGAAGCCCTGCGCCAAGGCATTGAGATGTCGCATGAAAAAAATCGGCGCGCCGGACTGGCCACACGCCCTCGACGGTATCATGAAACCACGCTCGACAGGCGGCCGAGTCAGGCCCGCTCGTCGCCGCGCGCGAGCGCGGCATTGAGCATCGCCTCGGCCTTGCGCAGCAGCGGCTGCGCGCCGCACTCCGCCGCGAGCGCGATGGCGCCGCGCAGGGCGGCGCCGATGGCCGCCTCGCCTTGCGCATCCGACGGCGGCGTCACCATGGCTTCGGCGAGCAGCGCCTCGGCCTCGAGGCCGGCGAAGCCCTGCTGGCGCGCGGTGTTGCGCGCCTCGCGCAGCATGGCCTGCGCGGAGGAGACATCGCCGAGGCGGAAGCTGGCGAGCGCCAGATAGATCGCGCTGCGCAGCACCGCCGAGGTGTAGCCGACCGCCTTCGCCTCCTCGCGCGCCTCGCTCAGCATGCCGCGCGCCCGCTCGAACAGGCCCTGGTCGAGATAGGCGATGCCGAGATGGCAGGCGACGACAGGGACGAACAGGCGAATGCCGTGCTTCTGCGCCAGCCGGTAGCCGTCCTCAAGCACGGCCGCGGCGGCCGCCGGATCGTCCCGCCCGACCAGCAGCCAGCCGCCGCTATAGGCCGCGGCGACCCGGTCATAGGGCCGGCCGGTCTCCTCCGCGATCGCGGCGGCCTGAAGCTGGAACTGTTCAGCCATGTCGAGTTCACCCATGACGGTGTGGGTGAAGCTCTCCATCATGCAACACAGCACGAGCAGATAGTTCGGGGTCGAACCCAGCGGCGCCCTGGCATCGGGGCCGGCCAGCTGGGCATGCGCGAGCGCCAGCATCTCCACCGCCAACCGATAGCGCCCGGCAAGAAAATAGGCTTGCCCGAGGCCGTATCGGGCGAGGTTGAGCCAGCCGGCATCTCCCCACTGTTCGGCGAGACGAACGACCTCTTCACTGAGCGCAACGGCCTCGACGGGCGCGCCGTAGAAATTCTGCGCGCCGGCCCTGACCGTCATGGCGGCAACCTTGCGGCCGATATCGTCGATCGCGCCCGCACGACGCTCCGCCTCCTTGCCCAGATCCAGCCACTCGGCGACATGGCCCGACGCAATGAAGGTCGCGCGGGCTTCCATGCGCAGATCGATCGCATCCGTCTCCCGCGCGCGCGTCATCGGCGTCCTGTCGAGCGCATCCATCGCGATCCCGAAATAGCTCGCTGCATCCGCGAAGGCCGAGCGGCCCAGGCATTTTCGCCCCGCACTCCTGCCGTGCCTGAACGCCTTGAGCCAGTCCCTGGCGCGCGTCGCGTGGTAACACAGCACTTCGGGCTCGTCGGTGAACGCCGGATCGGACTCCAGCGCCGCGCAAATCCGGGCGTGAATGCCGTCGCGGACCTTTTCCACCATGGAGTCGTACGTCACCTGACGGACCATCTCGTGCCGGAACTCGAGCGCGTCCTCCAGTTCGCTGTCGATCCGGACCAAGAGCTCGGCGCGATCGAGCGCCGCCAGGCAGTCCTGGAACGCCGCCTCGGACAGGTCCGAGATTGTCCTGAGTGTCGCGATGCCACATCGCGGACCGAGCGCCGCCGCGATCTGCAGGACCGACCGTTCCTGGCGCGAGATGCGGTCGAGGCGCGCCGCGATCACGCCCTGGATGCTGGTGGGAATGCCGAGTTCGTCGATCGGGCGCACCAATGCGAGATCGCCCCACTGGCCCCGCAGCGTGCCGCTGTCCTTCAAGCCGCGGCAGACCTCCTCGATGAAGAGCGGAACATTGGCGGTGTGGGAAATGATCCGGCTCTTCAGGTCGGCGTTGTCGTCGGAGGGACCGAGCATGTCGGCGAGCATGGCCAGCCCGGAATCGTCGTCGAGCGGCTGCATCGCCACGATCTCGGCCTGACAGCGCGCGATCCACACCGGCATGCCGTTGGGGCGGGAGGTGAGAAGCACCAGAAGGCCGGGCGCCTGCGAGGCGGCGATCGCGGCGACGACGCCGTCGCTGGCACGATCGATCCAGTGCAGGTCCTCCAGCAGCAGCACGGTATGCTGCCGCGCCGCCATACCGATGATGAGGGCACAGCTGGCTTCGGCAATCGCGCGTCCGCGCGCATGCGGCTCGAGTTCGCTCCATTGTGGATTCGAAATCGGCAGATCGAGCACCGCATCGAGCGCGCATCGATGGATATCGGAAAGGTCCGCCCGGACATCGCCCGGACCTGCGGAGTCCTTCGATGCCGCCTCCTGCGCGGACAGCAGCAGCCGCTTGAGCGTACTGAAGGGCGCCCCCTGCAGATTCGGGCTGCACTCGGCATCGATCAGGCGCCAGCCGTTTGCCCTGAGACTCTGGGCAAACTCATGGGCGAGCCGCGACTTGCCGATGCCGGCGTCGCCGAGCAGCAGAACAGTCTGCCGGCTGGTCCCGACGTTCGCGGACGCTCGGCCCAGCAACGCCCGCTCCGTCGTGCGGTCGACGAAGCGCGAGACGCTGCGCGCCCTGCGCACCCGCCAGCTCGACAGATCGCTCGCGCCGACGATCCGGTAGACCGGCACGGGCTGGTTGAAGCCGCGCAGCGTCTTGCCGCCCAGGAATTCAAAACGAACGTGGCCCTCCGCCAGGGCCTGACAGGCTTCCGAGACGTAGATCTGATTCGCCTCGGCCGCGGTTTCGAGCCGCGCCGCCAGATGCTGGGCGGCGCCGCCCATTTCGTAGACCTTGGAAAACTCGCTGGCGACCATGTAGGCAACGACATGCCCGGAATGGAGGCCCACCCGCACCTGCAGCCCGGGATCGCCAAGGCCTGCGACGCGGCGGACCAGTTCGATCGCCGCATGGCAGGCGAGCGGAGCATGATTGTCGTCAGCGATCGGCGCGCCAAACACCGCGGCAAGACCATCGCCGAGTTCCTTGCTGACAATGCCCCCGAACTGGCGCACCGCGCCCCGCATCGCGACCAGTGCGGGCTCGAGGCGCAAGACGGCCGCCTCCGGATCCAGTTCGGCAACCAGGCCCGTGGAATCGACCACGTCGGCGCGAAGGATCGTCACGAAACGGCGCTCGCTGTCCGGCTCTGACCGCCGCAGGGCGGCGCCGCATCTGGAGCACCAGCTATCGCTTGGGTCGACCGTCGACTGACATGCGACGCACTGCATTTCCGAACCTTCAGAGCTCCCGATGCCGTGTTTCGCTGACCAGCGACCACGAGAAAGCCTTCCACTAGATTACCTATCCGAAGATTCGTGGCAATCGAACTTGCGAGCGAAGCAGGGCTGCATCGCACACCCGGCTTGCTGGACGAAGCAGGAGTCCCGGTGATAGCGTCCGCGCGCGCGACCATGGGGACTCCAGCAGCGTTGTGGCGATCGAATTGAGCCGCGGAGCTTTGCTGGACGGCGCGTAAACCATTTCTGGTTGGATCATATCGAGGACGAGGACGATGGGCGGACGGACTTACGGAAGCAAGGCATTCCGGGACTTAATGAACAGCAACTACTACCCTCTGGCCAACATGAAGAAGAGCGTGGCCAAGCTCAAGGCCTCGGATGACATCGATCTGGCGACGCTCGAATACGGCCAGTACCACCTTATCCTGACTCCGCCGTCGAAATGGCCGCAGGGCAGCGCCAAATACTGGCACAAGGAGAAGGGCCGGGCCCGCGTCGATCTCGCGACCCAGCCCAACACCGTGCCGCTGTCCAGGGACGAGCCCGGCGTGATCCCGCTGACCCGCTGCGACCTGCTCGATGCCTGCGTGCGCAAGTGCTTCAATTCCGAGCCGCCGATCCCGATGAAGACCAACATCATCACCCACGCCCCCGGCGACGCCTATGCGCACCGGCACGAGATCAGGCTGGAATGGGAGTACAAGAAGGGCTCGAACAAGCCGACGCTGCTGCATCTGACGATGGTCTGCCCATACCGCAGCTGACCGGGGGCAAGGCGGCCGCGGGCAAGGCGCGCGCTACAGCTAGACCCACGAGCTGTCATCGTTGCGCGAAGGGACGACTGCGAGTCGTCGTCACACGAGTGCTGCGGCGTAGGGGTCCCGGATCGGCGCGACGCTTGTCCCGGACGACGCGGCGCATGCGGTCGCCGCGCAATGATGCGGCTCAGGCGCTCTCCGGCCCGTCGTCCTTCGCGCGGCGGAGGCGGCGGGCAAGCTGGTCGAGTTCAGCTTCGGCGAGATCGAGCGCCTGCGCCAGACGTTCGGCTTCTTCGGCCAGCCTGCGCATCGCGGGGTCGTCGACCTCGGCGAGGCTCGCCGCGAGCTTGTCGAGCATGACGGCGAGTTCGCGGCGTTGACGGCGAAGATTGAGGAGCAGGTTCTCCATCGAGCCCGCGGCGCGTCCGATCCGCGCCGGCAGGAGCGGGACGACGTTGTCGTCATGCGTCACCAGGCCCTCCTCGTCGTCGGGTTGTCGCAACATTTGCCGGCCCGGCGGTCCGCCGCGGCGGACCCATGACCCGGCGGATTCATCCGGCCGCAGGACGCAGGGCCGGACGCGCCAGGATGCGCGCCGGCCCGGCGAGGTTTCCGCCTCAGGCGGCGCGGACCGTGCCGAGGAAGCGATCCACCGCCATCTTCAGCCGGTTGCTGTCGGTCGAGAGCGACTGCGCCGCTCCGAGCAGCTGGGACGAGGCCGCGCCGGTTTCGGTGGCGCCGCGCTGCACGTCGGCGATGTTGCTGGAGACCTGCACGGTGCCCTGGGCCGCCTGCTGCACGTTGCGCGAGATTTCCTGGGTCGCGGCGCCCTGCTCCTCGACCGCCGAGGCGATGGCGGAGGCGATCTCGGACATCTGGTCGATGGTCTTGCCGATCTCGGCGATCGCCGTGACCGACTGCGCGGTCTCGGCCTGCATCGCGGAGATCTGCTGGCTGATTTCGCCGGTCGCCTTCGCGGTCTGCTCGGCCAGCGCCTTGACCTCGGAGGCGACCACCGCGAAGCCGCGGCCGGCCTCGCCGGCCCGCGCCGCCTCGATCGTGGCGTTCAGCGCCAGCAGGTTGGTCTGGCCGGCGATGGTGTTGATCAGCTCGACGACGTCGCCGATCCGGTTGGCGGATTGCGACAGCTGCGAGATGCGGCCGTTGGTCTGCTCGGCCTGGCGAACCGCCTCGGCGGCGATGCGCGCGGAATCCTGCACCTGGCGGCTGATCTCGTTCACCGAGGACGACAGTTCCTCGCTGGCCGAGGCGACTGACTGCACGTTGGTCGAGGCCTCCTCGGACGCCGCCGCCACGCCGCCGGTGAGTTCCTGCGAGCGTTCCGCGGTGACCTTCAGCGTCGAGGCGGAGGCCTCGAGCTCGGTCGCCGCCGACGACACGGTCTCGATGATCTCGCCGACCGCGCCTTCGAAATCGTCGGCCAGCTTGATCATCTCCTGCTTGCGGCGCGCCGCCGCGATCTCGTCTTCCTTCGCCTTCGCGATCGCCTCCTGCCGCGCCTTCTCCTCGGCATTGCTGGCGATCACGACCACGGTCTTGGCGATGTCGCCGACCTCGTCGCCGCGATTGGCGCCGGGAATCTCCACGCCGAGTTCACCATCGGCCATGCGGCCGAGCGCGCCGTTCAACCGGGTCAGCGGCCGGGCGATACCCATGAAAGTGAAGACGATGGAGCCGCCGAGCATGGCGACGATCGCAACGCCGAGCATCAGGCTGTTGCGGTTGGCCCGCGCGAGTTCGGCATCCGCTTCCTGCCTCGCCTCGTCGGCACGCTTCACGGCCGTCTCCTCGGCGGCATGCATCAGGGCGAGCGCCTCTTCGGCAAGAGGAAGGGTCTTCTTGCTGACGAATTCGGCCTTGATCGCCTCGGTCTGCAGGGTCTGGTCGTTGATCGCGTTGAAGGTCTTGACCGCATTCGCGAGCAGATCGACGCCACCGGCAAAGGCTTTATCGGACGACATCGGCCGTAGCCGGTCGAAGGACGCGGCCATCGACGCGTTGCGCTTGACGATCACGTTCTTCTGGGCCTCGTCGCCGGTGCCGGCATAACGCCACACCGCGGCACGAATGCCGTTGAAATTCGAATCGAGTTCGAACAGGACCCGCTCGATCTCCAGGCGGTTGGGCGACTCCTTGATCGCCGCATTGACGGCCTCCATGGCCTTGATCCATTGCGCCGCCGATTCGGAGCGCTTGGTGATCAGGTCGAGGCCCGTCTTCTGGTGTCCCGCCAACTCATTGGCTGCCCCGACATAGGTATCGGCCAGCGACTTGATCTTGACGAGGCGCTCCTTGTTCTCCGGGCGCACCGCCAGATCGATGGCGATATCGAGGCTCTTGTCGAGCTTTACCTTCGCGTCGGCGAGGGCAGCCTGGCTCTTCTGGATGACGGCGGTATCGCGGGCCAGCCGCAAGTCCCTGACACTGAGCTGCATGCGGCGCAGACCGGCGTCAGCCTCCAGCGTTCGCTGCGCAATGCCCTGCTGCCGGGCCGCCATGTTGTTGGCCGCGGTCACCGTGCCTTCCGACATCATCTGGTTGACCAGCATGCCGGCTGCCAGCAGGATTCCTGCAAGGCCGGCGAGGCCCAGCTTATTCCCAATGCGATTGAGCTTGATCATGATAAGTCACACCTTGGTTGATGGCGAATATGTCCGACAGGATCGCGATGGAACGTTTGGGTCGCGCCCGCGGGATCACGCACCGATTCGATTCAAACGCAGTTCGGTAAACGCTCAGAGAACCCGCCTATCGGATTTCCGCAAATCTGCTTCACTCCGTAGTTTCACGGTCGGAGCGTTTCGCAGCAAGTGGCACCGGTCGCAGATCGCAGGCAATCGACGGACGCGAGCAAGGGGCTTCCGCGCGCCATTCCGAGAACCGCTACTGGTGCGCAACCGCGCGCTGCACCGTCGCGGAGAGTTCGCCCGCGACCGCGCTTTGCTGTTCGACCGCCGCCGCCGTGGACGAGACGTATTGCTGGACGGCGTCGATCTCGCGCTTCACCTGAAGCAGCGACGACACCACGTCCTTCGACGAGGTCTGCATGGCGCTGATCTCGGCGGAGATCTTCTCGCTGGCGCCCTTGACCTGGCCGGCGAGACTCTTGACCTCCGAGGCGACGACGGCGAAGCCGCGGCCCGCCTCGCCCGCGCGCGCGGACTCGATCGTGGCATTGAGCGCGAGCAGATTGATCTGGTCGGTGATGCTGCCGATCATCTCGACGATGTTGGCGGTGGACTTTGCGTTCTCGTCGAATTTCTGCGAGATCGCATCGGCCTGGTCGACGCTGGCCGCGGCCTGGTCCGCGGTCTGGCGCGACTTGATCATGGCCTCCGCGATCTCCCTGACCGAGGCGTTCAACTCCTCGCTTCCGGCCGCGACCGCGCTGATCAGTTCGCCGCGCTCGCGCTCGGTGCGGAGCTTGGCCTGGTGCTCCTGCGTGATGTCGTGGGCGAACTTCACGACCTTCCAGGGACGGCCGTTGAGATCGAGGATCGGATTGTAGGAGGCCTGGATGAAGAACTCGTCGCCGCTCTTGCGGATGCGTCGGAACTGTTCGGCGCGGTACTCGCCGCGCGCCAGGGCCTGCCAGAATTCGCGATAGGCCGCCCCGCCGCGCTCATCCGCGGCCACGAACATGCTGTGATGCTTGCCCTTGATCTCGGCGAGCGTGTAGCCGGTGACCTTCAGGAAGTTCTCGTTGGCATTGAGGATGGCGCCGTTGAGATCGAACTCGATGACCGCCTGCGACTTGTGGATGGCCTGGATCTGGCCGAGCATGTTGGCGCTCTCGAGCTTGGCCGCCGTCACGTCGGAGGCGTATTTGACGACCTTGAAGACCTTGCCGTTCTCGTCGAGGATCGGGTTGTAGGACGCCTGGATCCAGACCTCCTTGCCGTTCTTGCCGATCCGCTTGAACTCGCGCGCATAGAACTGGCCCTGGCGCAGATCGTCCCAGAATTTGGCGTAGGAGGCGTCGGCCGCCTCTTCCGGCGCGACGAACATGCGATGCGGCTTGCCCCTGATCTCGTCGAGCGAATATCCCATCGCGCCGAGGAAATTGTCGTTCGCATTGATGATGGTGCCGCCCGGCTCGAACTCGATCACGGCCTGGGAGCGGTCGAGCGCGTCGGCGACCGCCTTGAACTGGATGTTGGCGAGCCGGATCGAGGCATCGGCCCACTCCACGGCGACGCCGATCGGACGGCCCTTGCGGTCGACCAGCGGGCTCGCCGACAGGTCGAAGGTGAAGGCTCCGACCTTGATGGTGGCGCGGTGCCGCGCCTTGAGCGCGCCAAGCAGCCCGTGCTGATGGCTTGGGTTCTTGTGAAAGCGATCGATCGAGGTCCCGATCAGGTTGTCGACACTGAAATCGGGAAAGACCTTCTTGAGATCAGCTTCGGCCTGGGTCAGCAGATCCTTGACCGCCGGATTCATGAAGCGGATGACGTAGTCCTGGTCCGCGATCATGATCGCGGTGGCCGAGGTCGCAACGGCAGCAATGGCGCGTTCGGCCTCCGCGGAGGCCGACTTGTCGAAAAACAGCTTCATGATCCAATCCGTCGTCTGACTTCGGGCGCCGGATCAGAGGCGGCGCGACCCTCGTGGTGCGACTAGCGGCACAAGCACAGTCTACGCTCCGCGCGTTTACGATCCGCCAAGGTTGTTATCGGTTTCCGGAAGGTGCGATTTGCCGGATCGAAATATGTGCCGGTGTGACGATACTTTTTCGCCCGTAATTCTACCGGCCCGAATGAATGCATCGCACAACAGAACGCGACCGCGCGCGTCACGCGTTGCTGCGATGACGGCGTTTGCGGTGCAGATGATCGCCGCGCGGCGCGGACATGACGCAGCGGCCAAACTCCCGTGCGGCCGGCCCGCCGCCAATAACAAAAATGGCCCGCGCGACGCGGGCCATTCTTCGCTCCGGACCCGGTGAAGTCCGAATTTGGTTGCGGCGGTGCGCAACCACCGATTCCGACACTCGGTGATCGTCGCAAATCAGGATGCGTCGCGGAATCAAGAGCTCAACGATGCATCCCTTGGCGCCCTCCCCCCGAGGCTTCGTTCATTCGAAGGCGAAGCTCGCAGCTAGATCTTGATGAAATTGTGGGTCGACAATGCACCGAAAGGCAGTGATGCCAGCGGTCCACCGACGTCGAGAGATCCAAGATCAACCGGGAAAAATCCGGTGCCCTCGATGATCTTGCGGACCTCTGCTTTGGCGGCGGCGTCATCGCCCGAATAGAACAGCACGCGACGGCCACCCGCCACTTCGGGCTCTTTCAGAACTTTGACGTCGAGGTGATTGAATGCCTTGACCACCCGCGCGCCTGGCACGAATTGCCGGAACACCTCGCTCGAATATTTCGGCCCCAGGTCGACAGCCTTGATGCCGTAAGCTGCAAGCGGATTGCTCGGATCGCTCGCATCCGGCGAGGTTGGATCCAAGAATTCCACCGGGTTGGTGCCGTCGATGACGATACGACCGTTCCAGGCCGGAAGGCGACTGAATACTTTTTCGATGTCGATCCAGCGCACCGCCGCCAGAACCATATCTGCACGTGCCGCCTCTTCTACCGTACTGGCCTTGATCGAAGGGCCAAGCTCCTGGACCAGCGGCGCCAACGAAGCCGGGCCGCGGCTATTGGCGATGGTCGCCGAGATGCCCTTCTTCGCAAGCATGCGCGCGAAGTTCGAGCCGAGCGCGCCGGAACCGATGATACCAATACTCATGATGGACTCCTGTTTGGACGAGGGGCTTGGGTCTTGAGGCCGCCAGCGCCCCGAAGGCTGACAGCTATGGGTGCCGACATCGGCAAAGAGGCCGGACCAATTTGATAGTATGTTTACGACTTAGTGACATTTAAGTCGAAATGATTACCAGACGAGCGGAATGGAGAACTTTCCAAGTCGCGCCACCTCCTTCGAGATATCCCCGATGGTGGTGCTCGCAAGCTCGTCTTCGAGCGCTTTGCGCGCCCGGGTCAGAGCAGGTCTCAAGGCGTCGAGGATGTTGCCGCCCACCGCACATGTCTTGCAGGGAGGAGTCCGGTGCATCGAAAACAGCTCCGTGTCCTCTACGGCCTCATAGACATCCAGCAATCGTATCTTTCCAGCGGGTTTCGCCAACAATGCCCCACCTCCTGTACCAAGCTGTGACCGCGTCAGTCCGGCGTCGTTCAGCCGCGAGAGAAGCCCGCGGATGACGACCGCGCCAGTATTCGCCGAATAAGCCAGATCCTCTGACCGCAACGGCTTGCCATCGCTCACGGCAAGCGCGGTCAGGACATGAACAGCAACGGCAAAGCGTGTACTGGTTGGCACAGCAAAACTCCATATGTGTGTCGCTTTCACTATTACACACTTGTCGAACTGTCAACTCGATTCTCCGGACGTCCTCTCGACCCCTGTTTGAGACGTTTGATCATCCAACGTCCTGCCGGACGAGGCGGCGAATCGCAAAACAGCCAACAGCGGCAAACTGAGCCCGCCCGCCGATACGTCCTCGACAGACAGCGCGGTCAAATCTTCATTGCTTCTGCGCTTCTGCGCTCGCCGCCGGCCACGCGCGCTCGGCCGGTTTCGCGACCGCGCATCCCATGGGCGCAGCAGCCCCTATGTGATGACCACCTGCATGGGCGTCCGCCTCGACACCGGCATGGCACTGCTGGACGATGCCGTCGCGCGCCGTGGGGACAGCAGGGTCGGCACCACGACGGCGAGAGTTCGCAGGATGGAGGGAATGACGAGAGTTCGCAGGATGGAGGGAATGATCAGCGTTCGACCGGACATGACGCCGCGGCCGAACTCCCGCGCGGACCGGCCCGCCGCTCAAAACAAAAATGGCCCGCGCGAGGCGGGCCATTTTTCGCTCCGGACCCGGTGAAGTCCGAATTTGGTTGCGGGGACAGGATTTGAACCTGTGACCTTCAGGTTATGAGCCTGACGAGCTACCGGGCTGCTCCACCCCGCGTTAAACCATTGCACGCCTTCGCGGATTTCCGGGACGGGGAATGAAGGCCGACGCTGTTCGCGTGGCTTGGTCCGACCGTCCCAAAGGCTGTCCTTGGAAGGCAATCCCGGGGCGATGCCCGTCGGGTGCGGGGGGTATGTAACAAGACAGGCCGGCTTTGGAAAGGGCTGCGGGAACGATTTTTTCGACTTTGTGACAGGCCACCGGGGCCGATCTCGCGCGCCTTGCGTCACCCTTGCCAGAAGTTCCGTGACGCGCCAGCCTGCGGCCACGAAAATTCGGGAGGAACGGCATGGACCGATCGCTGGCGAGCGCCCCGCAGCGGGCGCTGGACGACGCCTTCCACGTCATGATCGCGCGGTCGCGGGCCGAGCCGGCGCCGGACCTTGCGCTTCGGCTCGACCGGCTGGCGCGGCTGCGCGCCGTGGTCGCCGACAATGAGGAGCGCTTCCGGCAGGCGATCTCGGCCGATTTCGGCCACCGCTCGGCGGTGGAGACGACGATCGCCGAGATCATGATGCTGTATGGCGAGGTCAGGCATGCCAGCAAGCACCTGAAGAGCTGGATGGCGCCGCAGCGGATCGCCACCGCGCTACAATTCCTGCCCGCGCGCAACCGCCTGCTGCCGCAGCCGCTCGGCGTCGTCGGCATCATCGCGCCCTGGAACTATCCGCTGCAATTGACCCTGGCGCCGGCGATCGGCGCGCTCGCCGCGGGCAACCGCGTGCTGATCAAGCCGAGCGAGTTGTCGCCGCACCTTGCGGCGCTTCTGAAGGAGACGGTGGCAATGCGTTTCGACGCGACAGAGCTGCTGGTCACCGGGATCGAGGACGGGATCGCCGAGACGTTCGCAGGCCTGCCGTTCGACCATCTCGTCTTCACCGGATCGACCCGGGTCGGGCGGCTGGTCGCGGAGGCCGCGGGGCGCAACCTCACGCCGGTCACGCTCGAACTCGGCGGCAAGTCGCCCGCGATCATCGACGCCTCTGCCGATCTCGACGAGGCGGCCGAGCGCATCGCCTATGGCAAGCTGCTCAATGCCGGGCAGACCTGCATCGCGCCGGATTACGTGCTGGTGCAGCAGGACGCCCTGCAGGCCTTCGCCGAAAAGGTGCGCGCGCAGATGCGGCGCATGTTCGGCACCGCCCCGGGCAATCCCGACTACACCGCGATCATCTCCGACCGGCACTATGCGCGGCTCGAGGCGCTGGTCGCGGATGCGGCCGGTCGCGGCGCGAAGATCCTGCAGCCGGCACGGCCCGACGATCCGAACTGGAAGGCCCATCGCAAATTCCCGCCGACGCTGATCCTCGGCGCGACCGCGGAGATGGCGGTGATGCAGGAAGAGATCTTCGGCCCGCTGCTGCCGCTGGTCGGCGTCGCCGATCCGGACGCGGCGATCGCCTTCGTCAACGGCCGCGACCGCCCGCTGGCGCTGTACTGGTTCGGCAAGGATCGCGCGGCGCGCGACGAGGTGCTGGCGCGCACCGTCTCCGGCGGCGTCACCGTCAACGACTGCCTGTTCCATTTCGCGCAGGTGAACCAGCCGATGGGCGGCGTCGGCGCCTCCGGCACCGGCGCCTATCACGGCGAATGGGGTTTCCGGACCTTCAGCAAGCTGAAGCCGGTGTTCTACCGCTCGAGGTTCAACCGCCTCGCCGATCTCTACCCGCCCTATGGCGGCAAGATCGCGCGGCTGGAGAAGATGATGCGGTTCATGTCGTAAATCTCAACGCCCGTCATTGCGCGCGCAGCGAAACAATCCAGGCCCTTTGCACGGCGGGATTCTGGATTGCTTCGCTGCGCTCGCAATGACGAAAAGAAATATAATGGGGGAAACATCAGTGACTGACACGTTCGATTTCGTCGTGGTGGGGGCAGGTTCCGGCGGCTGCGCGGTGGCGGGGCGGCTGTCTGAGGATGCGGCGACATCGGTGGCGCTGCTGGATGCCGGTGGGCGCAACGACAGCTGGCGGATCACCACGCCGTTCGGGCTCGCTTTGCCCTACAGCGCGGCCAACTGGGCGTTCAACACCGTGCCGCAGAAGGGATTGAACGGCCGGATCGGCTACCAGCCGCGCGGCAAGGGCCTCGGCGGCTCCTCGGCGATCAATGCCATGGTCTATATCCGCGGCCACAAACGGGACTACGACCACTGGGCCGCGCTCGGCAATGCCGGCTGGTCGTATGCCGACGTGCTGCCCTATTTCAAGCGGTCGGAGAACAACACTGATTTCGACGGCGAATATCATGGCAAGGGCGGCCCGCTGCATGTCAACAGGCTGCGCTCGGACAATCCGATCCACGAGGTCTTCCATCAGGCGGCGCGCGAGGCGCAGTTCCGGATCCGGGAGGACTTCAATGCCGAGGACCACGAAGGACTCGGCAGCTACCAGGTGACGCAGCACAATGGCGAGCGCTGGAGTGCGGCGCGCGCCTATCTGCAGCCCCACATGGACAAGCGTGCGAATCTGCGCATCGAGACGGGGGCGCAGGCAACCAGGATCCTGTTCGAAGGCGGGCGCGCGGTCGGCGTCGAATACCGGCAGGGCGGACAGACCCGACAGCTGCGCGCCCGGCGCGAGGTGATCCTCGCGGCCGGCGCCTTCCAGTCGCCGCAGCTGTTGATGCTGTCGGGCATCGGCGATGCCGCCGCCCTCGGCGCGCATGGCATCGCAAGCGTGCATCATCTGCCAGGCGTCGGGCGCAATCTGCAGGATCATCCGGATTTCGTGTTCGTCTACGCCTCGGACTATCCGCACTTCGTTCACGCCTCGCTCGGGCGGCTGCCGTCCCTGCTCCGCGCCATCCAGCGCTACCGGAGCGAGCGGCGCGGCCTGATGACGACGAATTTCGCGGAGTGCGGCGGCTTCCTGAAGACGCGACCCGACCTCGACGTGCCCGACATTCAGCTTCACTTCATCATCGCGATGCTGGACGACCACGGCCGCAAGAAGCACAAGGAGCCGGGCTTCTCGTGCCATGTCTGCCTGCTGCGCCCGAAGAGCCGCGGCAGCGTCTGGCTCACGAGCGCCGATCCGCTCGCAAGCCCGATGATCGACCCGAACTTTCTCGGCGAGGAGGACGATCTCGAGACCATGGTCGCGGGCTTCAAGGTCACGCGGCGGCTGATGGAGACGCCCGCGATGCGCGCGCTGCAGAAGAAGGACATGTTCACGGCCAATGTCCGCACCGACGACGACATCCGCGACATCCTGCGCGCGCGCGTGGATACGGTCTATCACCCCGTCGGCACCTGCAAGATGGGCACGGATGCGATGGCCGTGGTCGATCCGGCGCTGAAGGTGCACGGCGTCGGCGGCCTGCGCATCGTCGACGCCTCGATCATGCCGACCCTGATCGGCGGCAACACCAACGCGCCGACCATCATGATCGGCGAGAAGGCTGCGGACATGATCAAGGCCGAGGCGCGGGCGCATTGACCGACATTTCGGCACCGGACCGGACGGCCGAGACTTTCGAGCGGCAACCGCACCGGCTAGATTGGAGACCTGCCTCGGAGATTCGATTGAGCACCATGCCCCCGGAGTTCTGCCTGACATGACGCGCGGACGACGGGTCGGACTTGCGGCAGCGATCGTATTGGCCTTGTTCGTGCTCTACGAGGTCGCCTCCTCCTTCGTCGCCTTCACCGACGATGCCTATGTGCAATCCGACCTGATCGCGCTCGCGCCCGAGGTGACCGGCCGCATCGTCGCGGTGCATGTCGCCGACAACCAGGACGTCGCGGCGGGCGACCTGCTCGCGACCATCGATCCCGTGCCGTTCCAGCTTGCGCTCGCGCAGCGGCGCGCCGAACTCGCCGAGGCCCGGGCGCAGGTCACGAGTGACCAGGCCCGGATCGCAGCGGCGCGCGACACGCTGGCGGCCGCAAGCTCGGCCGCCGACTATGCCCGCGAGAACGAAAAGCGGCTGACGACGCTCGCCTCGGCGCAGGACGTCTCCCGCGTCGCGCTCGACCAGGCCGGCGATGCGCTGCGCCGGGCCAATGCCGCGCGCGATGCCGCGCAGCAGGCGGTCGCCGCGTCCGAGGCCACGCTGACCATGCACCAGGCGACCGAAACCCGCGCCAGCGCGGCGCTGGCGCTGGCCGAGTGGCAGCTGGCCCGCACCCGGCTGACCGCACCGGCCAGCGGCACCATCACTTCGCTCGCCCTGCGGGTCGGCGACACCGCACAAACGGGCGTACCGCTGATCGGCATCGTCGATGCGAACGCCTTCCGCATCGTGGCCAATTACAGGGAGAGCTTCATCCGCGGCTTCTCCGTCGGCAGCACCGCCTTTGTGTCTCTCGACTCGAACCCATGGCACCTGCACCGCGCCAGGGTGACCGGAATCGCCCGCGGCATCAGCCGCGATCCCGTCCCCAATCGCCTGCTCAACTATGTGGCGCCGACCACCGACTGGATCCGGCTGAAGCGGCGTTTTCCCGTGACGCTGACGCTGGTCGATCCGCCCAAGGACCTCAGGCTCTTTATGGGCGCGGATGCGCGGGTCGTCGTCCTGCCATGATGCGGGCCGCGACACGCACTTTTGCGGCGCTGTCGCTCGACTTGCGCGAGTTCGATATCGCGGGGCCGCGCGGCGCGCATTGCGGCAGGGTCGCCCTCGCCGTCGCGCTCGCGGTGATCACCGCGCTCGTGCTGCGTGTCGATGCGCCGTGGTGGGCTGCGATCAGCGCCTTCGTGTCGACCCAGGTCACCGCTCCCGCCTCGCTCCGCCGCGGAGCGCTGCGCATCGTCGGCACGGCGATCGGCGCGGCGGCGGGCCTGCTGCTCAGTCCATGGCTGATCGAGGACCGCGTCGCGGTGTGCCTCGCCCTGTTCGTCGCGAGCAGCCTCGGCGTGCTCGGCTTCCAGGTCAGCCGTCACGGCTATGCCTTTCTGCTCGGCGCCGCCACCACCGACATGGTGCTGCTCGCCGCGCTCGCCGATCCCAATTCGGCGCTGTCGGTGGCGGGCAACCGCACCGCCGAGGTGATCATCGGCACGCTCTCCGCCATTCTCGTCGCGCACCTGCTGTCGCCGCGCGAGGATCGCGCGCAGGCTGCTTCGCAGGCTCCCGGCTGGTCCGATCTCCTCGGCGCACAATGGCCCGAGACGCAGCACGCGATGCGCGCCGGGCTCGGCGTCATGCTGGTGCCGCTGGCCTGGGACTGGCTGCAACTGCCGGGCTTCTCGCAGGCGGCGATCACGGTCGCCGCCGTGATGGCGGTGCCGGCGCTGTCCGAGGATGAGGCCGGCCATCGCGAGGCGATCGGCGCGCGCGGCACCCACCGCATCCTCGGCTGTCTGATCGGCGGCCTCGCGGGTCTTGCGATGCTGGCGCTCTCCTTCGAAAGCTTCCTGCCCTGGTTGATCGCGCTCACCATTGGCGTCTGGACCGCCGCCCATGTGCAGGCCTCGACCCGCGAGATCGGCTATGTCGGCACGCAGGGCGCGGTCGTCTTCATCATGACGATGGTGCAGGGCTCCGGGCCGCCATCCAGCATCATTCCGGGGATCGAGCGTCTCGCCGGCATCACCGGCGGACTCTTGATCGTGATGACGGTGGCGATGCTGCTGGCGTCTTCTTCACGGCCCTCCGTCGCTGCGCGCCGGCTCAGTTGAGCAGAAATCCGCCGTCGACGGTGACAACGCTTCCGGTCATGTAGCGCGAGGCCTTCGAGGCCAGCAGCAGGATGGCGCCGTCGAGATCGGATTCGGCGCCGACGCGACGCTGCGGGATTCGCTTCATCAGCCGCTCGCCTGCCGGCGTCGACCAGAACGCATGGTTCATCTCGGTGTCGATGTAGCCGGGCGCCAGCGCGTTGATGCGGATGTTCTGCCCGGCCAGCTCCAGCGCCATCGCCTTGGTCGCCTGGATGATGCCGGCCTTGGAGATCGCGTAGGGCGACACCGCCTTCAGCACGCCGGTGCCGAGCACGGAGGCGATGTTGACGATGTTGCCCTCCTGCTTGCGGGCGATCATCCGACGCGCGACTTCCGTCGCGAGGAAATAGGCGCCCTTGAGATTGGCGCCGATCACTGCGTCCCAATCCGCCTCGGTCTGCTCCGTCGCCAGCTTCTCGATGGCGATGCCGGCATTGTTGATCAGCACCGTGACCGGACCGAGCGCGGCTTCCGTCGCGTCGACCGCCCCGGCGATCGAGGCAACGTCGGTGACGTCGAGCGCGATCGCGGCGGCGCGGCCGCCCTTGCCGCGGATCTCCTCCTCCAGGCTCTTCAGCTTGCCGGTCTGACGCGCGGCGAGCGCCACGGCGGCGCCGTGCGCGGCGAGCACGCGGGCAAATTGTCGCCCCAGCCCCTGGCTGGCACCGGTGACGAGGATGGTTTCTTGACGGAGGTCGAACAGGTCTGACATGACTGATGTCCTTGGGCGAATTCTGCGAACTTCGGGGCCACCAATACAGACGATTTTAACGATCTGAAACTGGAATGATCGACCGCGCGTTCATTCGTTCCATCGCGGCAACCGTCCTGTCGAGGCCTGCGCGCTCATGAACAGTTTCGATCTTGCGGTCTGCGCGGCCCTCGCCATCGCGATCGGCTTCGGTTTCAGGACCGGCCTGTTGCGCAGCGCCATGACGATCCTCGCCTATCTGCTGGCGGCGCCGATCGCCGTGGCGCTGATGCCGCTGATCGCGCCCCAGGTCGCGGGCAATCCCGACGCGCGGCTGCAGAACTGGATCTGGTTCTTCGCCATCTTCCTGGTGGTCGGCATGCTGTTCGGCTATCTCGGCCGGCTCGCGGTGAACGACACGTCTCGTGCGGCGGGGATCGGCGACCGGCTCGGCGGTGCCGCGCTCGGCGCCGTCAGGGTCGGCCTCGTCGCCACCACGCTGGTGCTGGTGTTCGACCAGATCGTGCCCGTCAACCGCGAGCCGCCGTTCCTGGCCGGCTCGCAACTGCGGCCGCTGTTCTCGGCGGCCGGACGCATGGGCTTCAAGACCCTGCCGCCGGAGGCCGCCGCCGCGATCGACCGCCTCAAGCAGGAACGGCAAATCTGATCGGGCGCATTTGCATCGCCTGCGCCATGCGCATGCATTTGATGCGAGTCACGCCCTTATCATCGGCGCCACTCTTGGCTAGAGTGCGGCCCGTTCAAAACCTGCCTGCCATTTTCGGGAGTGAAACAGTGGATCTTGGGATCAAGGGTCGCCGCGCCATCGTCTGCGCATCCAGCAAGGGCCTCGGCCGTGCCTGCGCCATCTCGCTGGCGGAGGCCGGCGTGCACGTCACGCTGACCGCGCGCGGCGCCGAAGCCCTGAAGAAGACCGCGGACGAGATCCGCAAGGCCTATCCCGACGTGACCGTCACCGAGATCGTCGGCGACATCACGACGCCGGCCGGCCGCGAGGCCGTGCTGAAGGCCTGCCCGGAGCCGGACATCCTGATCAACAATGCCGGCGGCCCGCCGCCCGGCGATTTCCGCAACTGGACCCGTGACGACTGGATCAAGGCGATCGACGCCAACATGCTGACCCCGATCGAGCTGATCAAGGCGACGGTGGATGGCATGATGGCGCGCAAGTTCGGCCGTATCGTCAACATCACGTCGGCCGCGGTGAAGGCGCCGATCGACATCCTCGGCCTCTCCAACGGCGCCCGCGCCGGCCTCACCGGCTTCATCGCCGGCCTGTCGCGCAAGACCGTGATCAACAACGTCACCATCAACGGCCTGCTGCCCGGCCCGTTCGAGACCGACCGCCTGACCGGCACGGCGAAGGCCGAAGCCGAGAAGCGCGGCACCACGCCCGAGCAGATCCTGGCCGACCGCGCCAAGCAGAATCCGGCCGGCCGTTTCGGCCAGCCCGACGAGTTCGGCTATGCCTGCGCCTTCCTGTGCGGCGCCAAGGCCGGCTTCATCACCGGGCAGAACATCCTGCTGGATGGCGGCGCCTTCCCCGGCACGCTGTGAAGACGATGCGCCCTTCACCTCTCCCCATCGGGTAGAGGTCGATTTGCGCGGCAAATCGGGTGAGGGGGTGCTTCAGCCGGTGAGAGCGTAACCCCTCACCCGGCGCTGCGCGCCGACCTCTCCCGACGGGAGAGGTGAATCCCGATGCCGCACCGACTCGCCCAACACTCCAACCCGGAAGGCACCTCGGATGAGAGCTGTCTGGTACGACGAGACGGGACCGGCGGTCGACGTCCTCACCTATGGTGAGATGCCGGCGCCGTTGGCGGGGCCGGGCGAGGTGCGTATCCGGCTCGAGGCCTCCGGCGTCAATCCGGCCGATGTCGGCCGGCGCGGCGGAAGCTATCGCGCGATGGACTATCCGCGCGTCATTCCGAACAGCGATGGCGCAGGCTTCGTCGACCAGATCGGCGAGGGCGTGACCCGCTTTGCGATCGGCGACCGGGTCTGGCTGTTCAACGGCCAGCGCAACGGCCGCGCCTTCGGCACCGCGGCGCAATACATCGCGCTTGCCGAACAGCTCGTCACGAAGCTGCCGGACCAATTGTCCTTCGCGCAAGGCGCTACGCTCGGAATCCCCGCCATGACGGCGTGGTGCTCGCTGTTTGCGGACGGCCCGATCGTCGGCAAGACCGTGCTCGTGACCGGCGGCGCCGGCGCGGTCGGTCACTACGCGGTGCAACTGGCAAAATGGGGCGGCGCGCAGGTGATCGCGACGGTCAGTTCGGCGATGAAGGGCGACCAGGCGCGGCAGGCCGGCGCCGATCTCGTGGTCAATTACAGAACCGAGGACGTCGTCGCCAAGGCCATGGCGTTCACCGGCGGACGCGGTGTTGATCGTGTGGTGGACGTCGATTTCGGCGGCAACATCACCACCACCTTGAAGCTGATGGCGCTCAATTCGACCATTGCGGTCTACGCCACCAACGGCAACCGCACGCCCAACGTGCCGATGCGCGAGCTGATGGAGAAATGCATCAACCTGCGCGCGCTGGTGCTGTTCGCCCTGCCGCCCGCACTGCTCGCGGCGGCGCAGGCCGACATCTCGAAGTGGCTCGCGGCCGGCCCGCGGCTGCACAATATCGCCGGCCAGTTCGCGCTGTCGGATACGGCGCAGGCCCATCTCGCCGTCGAGAAGGGCGACAAGCTCGGCACCGTGATCGTCGACTGCGCGCGCTGAGAGCTGAATTGGTCCGCCACAACGAGACAGGTGTGCTCCCTCTCCCGCTTGCGAGAGAGGGCTGTCTCCACAACAGGACAATCTCCAAGAGGAGAAAGCCCTCACCCGGCGCGTTGCGCCGACCTCTCCCGCAAGCGGGAGAGGTGAAGACCGCTGCCGCATCGACCAAACGCGATTACGACACCGGCGTGGTCCGCTCGTCGGTCCAGTCGATGCCGAGTTCGTCCATCCCGTCGGCGAGGAGATCGCCCAGCATCGGCTCGCCAAGCAGATATTGCACCGCTTCGCGGCGGGGCGTCTTGTACGCGGCGCGGGCCTCGGCGGCGCGCGCACGCAGTTCGTCCCACTCGTCCGCCGTGCCGTCGCCGCGGCCGAGCCACATCAGCGTCACGAGGTCGAGCTGCTCGTCCTCGTTCATGGCCACGATGAAGCCGGCGAGCTCTGCCGCAACCGGATCCGAACTGGTGTCCTCCAGCACGTCGATCTGGTCGTCATCGGCAGCGTTCGAGCCCGAGTCCGGATCGGACGCGGCTTCCTTGACGTCGAATTCACGGGCCTTCTCGATGATGAAGGCGATCTTCTCGGCTGAAATTGCAAGCTCTGGCATCGTCGTCCTCGCTGGGGGAGCCGGGTTCCCGCGATAACGCCGAACCCCGTCAGATGATCCATTGCACTCGGCCGCGGAAATGCGCATCTTCCGCCGCCAAGCAAGAACATGGGGATGCGCCGCATGCAGTGGAAGGTCGGCAAGGTCAGGATCACCAAGGTCGTGGAAATGGAGACGGTGGGCTCGACCCGCTTCATTCTGCCGCTGGCCGGTCCCGAGGAGATCCAGAAACTGCCCTGGCTGATCCCGCATTTCGCCACAGCGGAAGGCCGGCTGAAAATGTCGATCCACTCGCTGGTGGTGGAGACGCCGTCGCGGCGGATCGTGGTGGACACAGGGCTCGGCAACGACAAGCAGGGCCGCAACGTCCCGACCTGGAATAACCGCACCACGCCGTTCCTGGAGACGATGAGCGCGGCGGGCTTTCCCGCCGAGAGCATCGACACCGTGCTGTGCACGCATCTGCATGTCGACCATGTCGGCTGGAATACGAAGCTGGTCGACGGCCGCTGGGTGCCGACGTTCCCGAACGCCCGCTATGTGTTCGGCCGGACCGAATACGAGCACTGGCGCGATCATTCGACCGAGCCGGACAAGAAGGCCGTGTTCGAGGATTCCGTGAAGCCCATCGTCGATGCCGGCCGCGCCGACCTCGTCGCGAGCGACGATCGGCTCGGCGACGAGATCAGCATGGTCCCCACCCCCGGGCACAGCCCCGGCCACATGAGCATCCTGATCCGGTCCGATGGCGAGCAGGGCCTGCTCACCGGCGACGTCGCGCACCATCCCTGCCAGATGGCGCATCTCGACTGGTCCTCGACCGCGGATTCCGACCAGAGCCAGTCGGCCGCGACACGGCGCGAATTGTTTGCGCGCTTCGCCGACACGCCGACGCTGGTCATCGGCGGGCACTTTTCCGCCGGCCACATCAAACGGGAGGGTGATGCATTCAGGTTCGACGCGTTGGGATAAATCTCGTGCCCCGGACGCGACGCGGCGCGAAGCGGTGCGGCGCAGAGCCGGGGCCCACCCTGCGCCAAACCGAGGCACAAGTGATGCGGGTCCCGGCTCAGCGGCGCAGCGTTGCACGCTGCACCGCATCCGGGACACGGCCATTCCTTCCGAATCCAGGAGCCTGCAATGCAGCCGGTTTGAGCGGTTGAATTTCCCGCCGCCCTGTTCCATGAAGCTATTTAACCGACCGGTCCATCCCAGGGAGAAACGAGAATGAAGCTTGTTCGTTACGGCGCAAAGGGGGCGGAGAAGCCCGGCCTGATCGACACATCCGGCCAGCTGCGCGACCTGTCGGCGCATGTGAAGGACCTGACCGGCGAGGCCTATTCGCCGGAGTCCCTGAAGAAGCTCGCCGCGCTCGACCCCGCTTCGCTGCCCGCCGTTTCCGGCAAGCCCCGCTTCGGCGCGCCCGTGACCGGCATCTCGAAATTCGTCGCGATCGGCCTCAATTATTCCGACCACGCCAAGGAGACCGGCGCGGCGATCCCGACCGAGCCGATCATCTTCCTGAAGGCCAACACCTCGCTGTCCGGCCCGAACGATGCGGTCGAGAAGCCGCGCGGCTCGACCAAGCTCGACTGGGAGGTCGAGATCGCCGCCATCATCGGCACCCGCGCCAAATACGTCTCGGAAGCCGACGCGCTCAACCATGTCGCCGGCTATTGCGTCTGCAACGACGTCTCCGAGCGCAACTTCCAGACCGAGCGGCTCGGACAGTGGACCAAGGGCAAGTCGCACGACACGTTCGGCCCGGTCGGGCCCTGGCTCGTCACCAAGGACGAGATCAAGGACGTGCAGGACCTGTCGATGTGGCTCGACGTCAACGGCCAGCGCCGCCAGACCGGCTCGACCAAGACCATGATCTTCTCGATGGCCCAGTGCATCTCCTACGTCTCGCAGTTCATGACGCTCGAGCCCGGCGACATCATCACGACCGGCACCCCGCCCGGCGTCGGCCTCGGCATGAAGCCGCCGACCTTCCTCAATGTCGGCGACGTCGTGACGCTCGGCATCGAAGGCCTCGGCGAGCAGCGCCAGGAGATCGTCGCGGCGTAAATCCGCGACCAGCACACCCGTCGTCATGCCCGGGCTTGTCCCGGGCATCCACGCCTCACAGTCTTGCCGCGCGGAAACGCGTGGATGGCCGGGTCAAGCCCGGCCATGACGGAGGAGACATCGTTCGTACGAGATCGACCGACCGCAGGGATTTGTCGCCATGAAACTCTCCTTCTCCCCCGCCTCGCCATTTGCCCGCAAGGTGCGCATTGCCGCCATCGAGCTCGGGCTGATCGACAAGATCGAGTTCACGTCGGCGACCGTCGCGCCCGGACAGGCCAACGAGGACTATTCGCGCATCACGCCGCTGAAGAAGCTGCCGGTGCTGATCACCAATGACGGCGACGTCATCCTCGATTCCTACGTCATCGTCGAATATCTCAACGAGACCGCCGGCGGCGCGCTGATCCCGGCCTACGGCCGCGCGCGCTGGAAGGCCAAGACCAATCATTCGCTGCTCAACGGCATGCTCGATTCCATGCTGCTGTGCCGCTACGAGAAGATGGTGCGGCCGCAGGGCCTGCAATGGCAGGCCTGGTCGGACGACCATTGGAACCGGGCCTGGACCGGCATGGCGCGCTTCGAGACCATGCCCGAAGTGCTGAACGGACCGTTCGACATTTCGCAGATCGGCCTCGTCTGCGTGCTCGGCTATGCCGACTTCCGCTTCGCCGATTGCGGCTGGCGCAAGGCTTATCCGAAGCTCGATGCCTTCTATGCAAAGGCCATGGAGCGGCCCTCGGTGAAGATCTCGGTGCCGCCCGCCGCCTGAACCTGGAGTTCCCATGAGCCTGAAATTCTCGGTCGGCGATCTCACCATCCACCGCATCATCGAGCAGGAGACCTCGTTCGTCCCGGCCCAGGAGATGATGCCGGGCTTGACGGCCGAGGTGCTGGCCGAGAACCGCGACTGGATGCGGCAGTCGAAGGCGCTGGACGAGCAGGACGTGCTGCTGCTGTGCTTCCAGTCCTACGTCGTGAAGACGCCGCATCACACGATCCTGGTCGACAGCTGCATCGGCAACGACAAGCCGCGGCCACGGCCGAAATGGAACATGAAGACCGACGACACCTATTTGCGCGCGCTGGGCGCCGCCGGGTTTTCGGTCGACGACATCGACGTCGTGATGTGCACGCATCTGCATGTCGATCATGTCGGCTGGAACACGCGGCTCGAGAACGGTCGCTGGGTGCCGACCTTCCCGAAGGCGCGCTACGTCTTCGGCCGGCAGGAATTCGAGCACTGGTCGGCGCAGAACGCCAAGGCGGAGGTGCCGCCCTTCGCCGACAGCGTGCTGCCGGTGGTCGAGGCCGGTCGTCACGAACTGGTCGGCAATGATCACCAGATCGGCGACCACGTGCGCATCCTGCCGACGCCCGGCCACACGCCCGGCCATATCGCGATCACCATGGGGCGCGGCAAGGACGATGCCGTGTTCTCGGGCGATCTGATGCATTCGCCGCTGCAGACGCTGTATCCGGAGCTGTCGATCAAGTTCGACGTCGACCCGGCGGCGGCCGCCACGACGCGCCGCGCGTTCCTGGAACGCTATTGCGACACCGACACGCTGTGCTGCACCGCGCATTTCCCCTCGCCGTCGGTCGGCAAGATCAGGCGCAAGGGCAGCGGCTTCGTCTGCGCGGCGGTATAGCTCACGCACGCCGTCATGCCCGGGCTTGTCCCGGGCATCCACGTTTTTACAATCAGACAGAGACGAAGTACGTGGATGGCCGGGAACAAGCCCGGCCATGACGAGGACACATCATGGCCGCTCTTCCCGACATTCCGCTTCCCGCCGGTATTCGCTCGCGCCATGTCGATGGCATCAACGGCCTTTGCATGCATGTGCTGGAAGCCGGGTTCGAGACCAAGGGCCGGCCCTGTATCCTGCTGCTGCACGGCTTTCCCGAACTCGCCTTCTCCTGGCGCAAGGTGATGCCGGTGCTGGCCGACGCCGGCTATCACGTGATCGCGCCGGACCAGCGCGGCTATGGCCGCACCACCGGCGGGCGAGCGGACTATGACGGCGATCTTGCGCCGTTCCGCCTGTTCAACCTGGTGCGCGACGCGCTGGGGCTGGTGGCGGCGTTCGGGTACAGGCAGGTCGATGTGGTCGGACATGATTTCGGCAGTCCGGTCGCGGCCTGGTGCGCGCTGATCCGGCCTGACGTCTTCCGCTCGGTGACGCTGATGAGCGCCCCGTTCGGCGGACCGCCACCGCTGCCGTTCGGCACGGTCGATATGCCGGCCAAGCCGATGCCGGAAGATCCCGTGCATCGCGATCTGGCCGCGCTGCCGCGCCCGCGCAAGCATTATCAATGGTACTACGCGACGCGCGAGGCCAATGCCGACATGCAGTCCGCGCCGCAGGGCGTGCATGATTTCCTGCGCGCCTATTATCATCACAAGAGCGCGGACTGGGCCGGTAACACGCCCTGTCCGCTCAAGGCCTGGTCGGCGGACGAACTGGCGAAGCTGCCCACCTATTACGTGATGGACGCCGGTGCGACCATGGCCGAAACGGTCGCGCAGGAGATGCCCTCGGCGGCCGCGGTCGCCGCCAATCGCTGGCTGCCGGACGAGGAGCTTTCGTTCTACAGCGCCGAGTATGGCCGCACCGGTTTCCAGGGCGGGCTGCAATGGTATCGCTGCGGCACGTCGGGCGCGTTCAACGCCGAGCTGCAGCTGTTCGCGGGCCGCACCATCGACGTGCCGTCCTGCTTCATCTCCGGCAGACAGGATTGGGGCACGTATCAGCGCCCGGGCGTCTTCGAGGCGATGCAGGCCGGCGCCTGCACCCACCTCCTCGGCTGCCATCTGGTCGAGGGCGCCGGCCATTGGGTGCAGCAGGAACAGCCTGACGAGGTGAGCCGGCTTCTGCTCGCATTTCTCGAAAAGCGCGCGCTGGCGTGATTTGACCCGGAACGGTGCGGCCCCTATATAGTTTAGAACTATTCTAAACTGATAAGACAGGGCCGTTGTGAAGAATTTTGCCGATTTGACCGAGCGCGAGGTGCTGGCGGTCGCGATCTCCTCCGAGGAGGAGGACAGCCGCATCTACATGACATTCGCCGAGGACCTGAAGGAGCGCTACCCGGACTCGGCCAAGCTGTTCGAGCAGATGGCCGAGGAGGAGCGCGGCCACCGCCATATGCTGCTGGAACTTTACGAGCAGCGGTTCGGCCCGCATCTGCCGCCGATCCGGCGCGAGGACGTCAAGGGCTTCCTGCGCCGCCGCCCGGTCTGGCTCACCAAGAACCTGCCGCTCGACACCATCCGCCGGGAGGTCGAGACCATGGAGCTGCAGGCCGAGCGCTTCTACGTGAAGGCCGCCGAGCAGGCGCAGGACGTCGGCGTCCGCCGGCTACTGGGCGATCTTGCCGAGGCGGAGAAAAATCACGAGCAGACCGCGGCCAAGCTGACCGACACGATCCTCAGTTCCGACGTTCGCGCGGAGGAGGATCGAACCAATCACCGCCTGTTCGTGCTGCAATATGTCCAGCCCGGTCTGGCCGGCCTGATGGACGGATCGGTCTCGACGCTGGCGCCGCTGTTCGCGGCGGCGTTCGCCACGCACCAGAACTGGCAGACCTTCCTGGTCGGCCTCGCCGCCTCCATCGGCGCCGGCATCAGCATGGGGTTCGCGGAGGCGCTGTCCGACGACGGCTCACTGACCGGGCGCGGTTCGCCCTGGCTGCGCGGCGTCACCTGCGGCGCAATGACGACGCTGGGCGGGCTCGGCCATACCGCGCCCTATCTGGTGCCCGACAGCTGGGCGAATGCGTTCTGGATCGCGACGGCGATCGCCTGCGTCGTGGTGTTCTTCGAATTGTGGGCAATCGCCTATATCCGCGCCCGGTACATGGATACGCCATTCCTTCAGGCCGTGTTCCAGATCGTGCTCGGCGGCGCCATCGTGCTTGCCGTGGGGATATTGATAGGGGCGGCGTAGCAAGAAGACTAACGTGGCTCCTCTCGAGAGCACGCCTCAACGGCTGGAGCCATCATGACCCCTCGCCTTCGCTACGGTACGCCCGCCAAGATCTTTCACTGGTCCATCGTGGCGCTGCTTGTCATGCAATACCTGATCGGCTGGCTCATGCCGGATGTCCATCGCGGCATGACGCCGGGCGCGGCCATGACCTTTCATATCTCGATCGGGATCGGAATCCTCGTGCTGACGGTGCTGCGGCTTGGCTGGCGCCTCTCGCATCCGATCGCACCGGAACGCTCGCTGCCGCCCTGGCAGCGCTTCTCGTCCGAAGCCGTCCACTGGCTGCTCTATGCGCTGGTGCTGGCGAGCACGATTTCAGGCTGGCTGTTCGCCTCCTTCCGCGGCTGGCCGGTGTCGTTCTTTTACCTGGTGCCGCTGCCGATGCTCGGCTCCAACAATGCCGCCGCCGGCAAGGCCATCGAGGGACTGCACCAGGCGATGGAGCTCGCGCTGTTGGTCACGATCGGTCTCCATGTCGCGGCCGCGCTGGCACACGTCTTCATCTATCGCGACCGGGTGATGCAACGGATGCTGCCAGGGTAGCTCCGGGAGCAGGGCAACCAAGCGCAGAACCCGGTTGCCGTGCCTCTCGGACTTGCGGCATCATGCCCACCGCAATTGAAACGCAGGAGCCTGTCGTGGCGAAATCGGAATGGAGCTTCAAGAGCGCGGTCGAACTGTCGGCCGCCCTGGCTGCGAAGAAGGTCTCGGCGGTCGAGCTCACGCAGGATGCGATCGACCGCATCGAACGGCACGACGACAAGGTCAACGCGATCTGCGTGCGGGATTTCGACCGCGCCCTCGATGCGGCGCGGGCGGCGGACGCAGCGCTGGCGCGCGGCGAGCGCAAGCCGCTGCTCGGCCTGCCAATGACGGTAAAGGAATCCTACAATGTCGCCGGCCTGCCGACGACCTGGGGATTTCCCGCGCAGAAGGACTTCATCGCCGGCGAAGACGCATTGTCGGTGACGCGCGTGAAGGAGGCCGGCACCATCGTGCTCGGCAAGACCAACGTTCCGGTCGCGCTCGGCGACTGGCAGAGCTACAACGAGATCTACGGCACCACCAACAATCCCTACGATCTCGGCCGCACGCCGGGAGGCTCCTCCGGCGGCTCGTCGGCGGCGCTCGCCGCCGGTTACGGCCCGCTCTCGATCGGCTCGGACATCGGCGGCTCGCTGCGCGTTCCGGCGTTCCATTGTGGCGTCTATGCGCACAAGCCGACCTTCAACCTCCTGGCGACGCGCGGCCACACGCCGCCGCCGCTGCCGCCTCTGCCGTTCGAGCGTGATCTCTCGGTGATCGGCCCGATGGCGCGGAGCGCGGCCGACCTGTCGCTGCTGCTCGACGTAATGGCCGGACCCGACCCGCTCGATGCGGGCATCGCATACCGGCTCGAGCTGCCCGCGGCGCGACACGGTGCCTTGAAGGATTTCCGCGTGCTGGTGATCGACACCGACCCGGTCCTGCCGACCGACAGCGTCGTGCGCGGCACCATCCACACGCTGGCGGACAATCTCGCCAAGGCCGGCGTGACGATCGCGCGCGGCAGCCCGCTGCTGCCCGACTTCGCGGCCTCGTCGCGGCTCTACATGCGCATGCTGCTGGCGTTCCTCGGCGCGACCTTCGCGCCCGACGTCCATGCCGGCGCAAGGAAAGCGGCCGAAGCGCTGCCGGAGGGCGATACCAGCCTCGGCGCGGAGCGGCTGCGCGGCATCGCGCTCAGCCATCGCGACTGGCAGGCCGCCAATGCCGGCCGCGTGCGGCTGCGCGCGCAATGGCGCGAACTGTTCAAGAGCTTCGACGCTGTGATCTGCCCGGTGATGCCGACGCCGGCCTTTCCGCACGACCATACGCCGGATCAGGAGCAGCGCCGGATCAGCATCGACGGCAAGCCACATGTCTACACCGACCAGCTCGCCTGGCCGGGCATCGCCACGCTTCCCGGTCTGCCCTCCACCGCGATCCCGACCGGCTTCGCGCCGGATGGACTGCCGGTCGGCGTCCAGATCGTCGGACCTTGGCTGGAGGACCGGACGCCGCTCAAGCTCGCCGAACTGATCGAGCGCGAATTCGGCGGGTTCAAGCCGCCGACGATGTTTGACGATTAGGGCCGCCCCGTCACTGTGAGCCCGTCATTGCGAGCGAAAGCGAAGCAACCCAGGATCTTTCCGCGGCAACAGCCTGGATTGCTTCGTCGCAAGGGCTCCTCGCAATGACGGCCCACGCAGACCGGCGTCAGCTGTCGAACACGATCACGCTGCGCAGCGTCTTGCCAGCCTTCATGTTGGCAAAGCCCTCATTGATCTCGGAGAGCTTCAGCTTGGCCGAGATCCAGTCCTCCAGGTGCAGGCGGCCACGCAGGTAGAAATCGACCAGGCGCGGCATGTCGACGCGGAAATGGTTCGAGCCCATCGACGAGCCCTGGATGCGGCGCTCGCGCAGGAAGTCGAAGCCGTGCAGCTCGATCTTCTGGCCGAACGGGATCATGCCGACGATGGTGGCCGTGCCGCCCGAAGCGAGCATCGCGAAGGCCTGCTCGGCGGTCTCCTTGCGGCCGAGCACCTCGAAGGAATGATGCACGCCGCCATTGGTGAGATCGCGCACCTGCTTCACCACGTCGCCGTCGGCGGGGTTGATGATGTCGGTGGCGCCCAGCTTGGTGGCGAGCTGGAGCTTTGCCGGATTGGTGTCGATCGCGATGATGCGGCCGGCGCCGGCGATCTGCGCGCCGTTGATCGCGGCCATGCCGACGCCGCCGCAGCCGATCACGGCCACGGTCTCGCCGGCCGTCACCTTCGCCGTGTTCACCACCGCGCCGTAGCCGGTGATGACGCCGCAGCCGATCAGCGCGGCAAGATCGAGCGGCATCTCCTTGCGGATTTTGACGATCGCGTTCTCGTGCACCAGCATCTGCTCGGCAAAGGACGACAGGTTGAGGAACTGGTGCAGCTTCTCCGAGCGCGACCATTGCATGCGGTTGGAGGCGCCCGGCAGCAGCTTCACCGTGGTGTCGGTGCAGAGCACGGTGCGGCCGGTGGTGCAATTGTCGCAGGTGCCGCAGAACACCGACAGGCAGGTGACGACGTGGTCACCGGGCTTCACATAGGTGACGTCGGAGCCGACCTGCTCGACCACGCCCGCCGATTCATGGCCGAGCACCGCAGGCAGCGGATGCGGATAGAGGCCCTCGATGAAGTGCAGGTCGGAATGGCAGAGACCGGCGACCGAGGTGCGGATCAGCACCTCGCGCGGTCCGGGCTTCGGCAGGCTGACATCCTCGATGACCAGCGGCTTGTTGACTTCGTAGAGGACAGCGGCCTTCATGGATGTTTCCCCGTTTGTTGTTTGTATCGGTGGTTGGCGCTCTTCACCTCTCCCTGTGGGAGAGGTGAACCGCGAGCCTACGCCGCCAGAACCAGTTCGCCAACCTCGCCCATGCCGGCTGCGCGGTCGCCGAGCAGCAGCGCCGCGATCTTCGCCTGCGTGGCCTTTTCCGTCAGCCGGAAAGGATCGCCCGGCAGCACGCGATGATCGATCACCAGCCGCGACAGCAGCAGCCGGCGGGCGTCGCCCCGCATCTCGTGAATCCGGTGCGCCTCCCAGGCGAACGCGACGACACTGGCGATGTGGTAGAGCAGGCTGGTCGCGCGGCGCGCCTCGGCCTCGTTGTCGGCCTTGCCGGCGACCTCGCGCGCGAAGCCGACGGCGCGATCGACCAGATCGCCGAGGCGGTCGCGCCAGGCCTGCGGTACCGAGAGGCTGTCGTCGAGCCTTGCGTGCAGATCGGCGGCGAGCGCGGCTTCGGCACCGTGCCGGCCGACGGCGCGCCGCAGCGCGTCGATCGCGACGATGTTGCCGGTGCCCTCCCAGACCGAGCCGAGATGGGCATCGCGCAGCAGCCGGGCCGTGGCGAACTCCTCGATATAGCCGATGCCGCCGCGCATCTCGAGCGCATCGCCGCAGACCTTGCGCGCATCACGCGTGGCCCGGAACTTCAGCGTCGGGGTGAGGATGCGCAGCAGCGCCGCCGCGTCCTGGCTTCCGGCCTCGGCGCGGTCGAGCGCATCCGCGGTGAGGAAGCTCATCGACAGTGCCTGCTCGACCGGCAGCATGATCTTCAGCATCTGCCGCCGGCCGAGCGGCAGGTCGATGATGCGGCTGCCGAACACCACGCGATTGGTCGCCACCGTCATGGCATCGTGAAAGGCGCGGCGCATCAGCGCGGCGGATTTCACGCCGTTGGACAGCCGCGACGAATTCACCATCTCGGCCATCTGCACGAAGCCACGATCGAGTTTGCCCACCGCATAGGCGATCGCGCCTTCAAGCTTGATCTCGCCCGAGGCCATCGAGCGGGTGCCGAGCTTGTCCTTCAGGCGAACGATCCGGTAGTGGTTCTGCGAGCCGTCGTCGAGGAAGCGGGGCATCAGGAACAGGCCGACACCGCGCGTGCCGGGGCCCGCGCCCTCCGGCCGCGCCAGCAGCATCACCACCTTGGCATCGGCATTCGAGCAGAACCATTTCTCGCCGTGGAGACGCCAATGGTCGCCCTCCTGCACCGCGCGGGTGGTGAGCGTGCCGACGTCGGAGCCGCCTTCCTTCTCGGTCATGAACTGGCCGCCCTGCGTCAGCCGGTCCATGTCGGTCGAGGTTAGACCATCGAGATATTTGGCCTTCAGCGCCTCGCTGCCGAAATTCGCCAGCAGCTTGGCGCAGCCGTCGGTCACGTTGATCGGGCAACCCATGCCGAATTCGGTCTGGTTGAACAGGAAGGTGAAGGCGTGCTTGGCGACGACGGGGTATTTGTCCGGCCAGCCCATGATGCCCTTGCGCAGCGAGAGCGCGTGGATGCCGAACGCGCCGAACGCGGCCTTCTCCAACTCGCGATAGGCCGGATGGTATTCGATCCACTGCACGTCGCGGCCGAACTTGTCGCGCTGGTGCAACACCGGCGTATGACGGTCGGCGAGCCGCGCGCACTCGTCGAGCACGCCGCCCGCCATCTCGCCGAGCCGATCGAGATGCGGCTCGATGTGGCGGAACAGCGGTGCCGGCAAATGGATGCGCAGCAGGTCGGCGAGCGCCGGATCGGCCCGGTAGAAATTCATGCCCGATGTGTCAGGCGCCAGCAGCCCCGAGGGCTCCCCCGCGACAAGTTTCGGCTGCGCTTTGAGCGGCTGCTGCATGATTATCCTCTTCGTTTCCGTCCGACGGGCAATTTTTGATGCTTGCCGCTTCGGGTGAGGTCGATCATGCTCCAGCTGCGATCACGGATAAAGCCGCAAATCGTCAGAGCGGCATGATCGCCGTGCGGAAGGCCCGCCCTGCGGAATTGTGACCGGCCGGCTGGCCGTTCGCAGCAGCGATGCTTAGATCAGCGATCTCAAAACCGGGGATCTCGTCATGGAACATCCGACCTACAAGATCGCGCTCATCGTCGGCGCCGGCGAGGGGCTGAGCGCCTCGCTGGCGCGATTGCTGTCAAAACAGGGCATCCGTGTCGCCCTGGCGGCCCGCAAGATCGAGAAACTCGGTGCGCTCTGCAATGAGACCGGCGCGCGAGCCTATGCCTGCAACGCGACCGATCCCGACGAGGTCGAGCGACTGTTCGGTCTGGTCGAGCGCGAGATCGGCACGCCCGATCTCGTGGTCTACAACGCCTCGGGCCGCACGCGAGGACCTTTCGTCGATCTGATCCCCGCCGATGTCGCGCAGGCGATCGCGGTCAGCGCCTATGGCGGCTTCCTGGTGGCGCAGCAGGCAGCCAAGCGCATGCTGCCGAACCAGCACGGCGCCATCCTGTTCACCGGCGCCTCCGCCAGCGTCAAGGGCTATGCCCAATCCGCCCCCTTCGCGATGGGCAAGTTCGCGCTACGCGGGCTCGCGCAGAGCATGGCGCGCGAATTGTCGCCACAGGGCATTCATGTCGCGCATTTCGTGATCGACGGCGGCATCCGCAGTGCGACCCGGGCCGAGCCTTCAGACCGACCTGACTCGCTGCTCGATCCCGATGCCATCGCGGAGAGCTATTGGAACGTGCTGCAGCAGCCGCGCAGCGCCTGGAGCTGGGAGCTGGAGCTGCGGCCCTGGGTGGAGAAGTTCTAGAACCGAGTTCGTCACGACAACCGTCATTGCGAGCGAAGCGAAGCAATCCAGAGATATCTCCGCGAATGCGTCTGGATTGCTTCGTCGCTTCACTCCTCGCGATGACGAAAGAAAGGGAGCGATATGACCACGGAAACCACCATCGACACCGGCACCAGCGAGCTGCTCTGCGTCATTCGCGACCGTGTCGCTGTGATCACGCTGAACCGGCCGGAGGCGCGCAATTCGCTGTCAGACAATCTGACGCCGGCGCTGCGCGGCATGATCCGCAGTTGCGGCGAGAACCCCGATGTCGGCGCGCTGCTGCTCACCGGTGCCGGCGAGGCGTTCTGCGCCGGCGGCAACGTCAAGGGCATGGGCGCCCATCGCGACCCGAAGAAGCTCGACATGTCCTTCGACGACAAGGTGGCCGATCTCCAGGAGCGGCAACGGTTGCTGACCGGCGCGCTGGTGTCGGTGCGCAAGCCGACCATCGCGGCGCTGCCGGGTCCCGCCGTTGGCGCCGGGCTCGCCATCGCCATGGCGTGTGACATCCGTATCGCCGCGCAATCGGCCTTCCTCGCCACGGGCTATGCCCGCATTGCGCTGAGCGGCGATTACGGCATCGCCTGGCTGCTGACGCGGCTGGTCGGCACCGCGCGGGCGCGCGAATTGATGTTCGCCGGCGACCGGGTCGATGCAACGCGGGCGGAGACCATCGGCCTCGTCAATCGGGTCGTCGCTGACGACAAGCTGCAGGGTGAAGCCTTTGCACTGGCGAAGTCGCTCGCCGAGGGTCCGCGCCTCGCGCTGCGCTACATGAAGGACAATCTCGACGAGGCCCTGCTGTTCGATTTCGAGACCGCACGCGACCATGAGGCGGAGCGCCTGATCCGGCTCACGACGACCGCCGATCACAAGGAAGCGGTGCAGGCCTTCATCGAAAAACGCAAGGCGGTGTTCAACGGAAGCTGACGCTGCGCCGGTCGTTTACTTCTCGCCCGATACCGCCTTTAATCGAGCGTGCCGGATTGATTGCCGTTTGGCCACCGACATCGAGCCGGTCCGGCGGACCATTTTGAGCGAGAGATGAAAGCGAGCCTGTTTTCCAGACGGCGCCTGAAGATCGTTTTCTACAATGGTATTTTCGGTTCGAAGCCCGATCTGACGCATGTCGAGGCAGAACCCGACGTGACGTTCTCGTCGGGACGCTCGCACTATTTCGGCGCCGACGCGGTGATCTTCCATGTCCCGGATCTCTGCGCACGCCGTTTGCGCTCGGCCGAGTTCCGGTTTCTCTACAAGCCGAAGGGCCAGTTGTGGATTGCATGGTCGATGGAAAGCGCGCAGAACTATCCGACCCTGGAAGACCCGGGCTTCCTCCGCCGCATCGACGCCGTCGTAAGCTACCGGCGCGATGCGGACATCTGGGCCTCGTATTGCCCGCCGGAGGCCGAATGGCACAGGCTGCGCGGCCAGCCGCTGCCGGAAAAGACCGAGAGCGCGCCGATGGTGATGTTCCAGTCGGCGCTCGCCAACAACTCCAGGCGATTCGAATATACCCTCAGCACGATGAGCCGGATCCGCGTCGATTCTTACGGGCGTATCCTCAACAACCGCAAGACGGTGGAGATCGGCCCGCGACGCGCGACCAAGCTCGCCACCATCAGCCGCTACAAGTTCTGCCTGTGCCTCGAGAACGCGCTCGACACCGACTACGTCACCGAGAAATTCTACGATCCGCTGCTGGCCGGCACCGTGCCGGTCTATCGCGGCGCTCCCAATGTCGACCGCTACGCGCCGGGCGAGCACGCTTTCATCAATGCCGACGACTTTTCGGGACCGGAGCAGCTCTGCGCCTATCTGCATGAGCTCGATCGAAACCCGGAGGCCTACCAGCGCTTCTTCCGGTGGCGCGAGCAGCCATGCCGGCCGTCATTCGAGGCTGACCTGAAAACGCTTCGTCGCGATCCGCTCGCGAGACTGGTCGATCTCGTCCGGCATCGGAAGGCAACGCTTCGGCAGGCCTCAGGACCAAATTAGCGACGCAACACAAAAAGAAGCCCGGCGCTGGATGACCAGGCCGGGCTTGCAGTGGTGTCAGGCCGAGGCTGAGGGGCTTGCGGCCTGACGGGAAAGGGCGGCGAGGCGCCAGTTGGCGCAGGGAATGTCCCGAGGCGTCGTGGCGATGTCCTTGCGGAAGCGCACCAGCTTCCAGTCATCGGGATGATTGACGAAAGCGAAGCCCGATTTGCGCGCCAGAGCGATCATGGTGTCGTTGCTGCGCAGCGTGTCGCCGAACATGCTCTCCGCGCCGAGCGCAGCCGCGCGGCATTCCAGGTTCTTCAGCAACGCGGTAGCGATGCCATGGCCATGCCAGCGGTCGTCGACCGAGAGACCGAATTCAAGCGTGGCACTCGGCACGTGCAAGGCATAGCGCGCTTCCGCCACGATGGTGTCGAAGCCGTCGAGGTTCAGGGTGGCGACGATGCTGAAGCGCTCGTGCTCGCCGACCTGGAGAAAGTCATGCAACAGGCCGGTCGGCAGTTCGCTGACGGCGCCGAAGAAACGGTTGTAGCGCGAGCGGGTCGAGAGCGAACGGACATAGTGCTGCAGCTCTTCGGTGTCGCGCGGCTCGACGAAGCGGACGTCGAGTTCCTCGCCATGCCTCGTGCGCAGCGTATCCGAATATCGCTTGAAGTCGTTGATCAGGAGAAGGCTCATGACATCTGCCCGGGACAGAGGAACCGCCGGCGCCCCTGACGAGGCGGCGCCGGCGTGGCGGCCATCAGGCCCGCCAGAACGGCTTGTCGGCCTCGTAGGCGATGTCGCTCCAGGACAGCCCGACATCGTGGAGGTCCCGGGCGGTCCAATGGGTGAGTTCACGCCGGGTCCGATAGCGCTCATGCCAGACATGGAACGTCTCGATGAGGCGCTGGATCAGCCCGGGCGCATGATGATTTGTCATCGAACTGTGGGTCAAAATGGACATTTTCAGCTCCTTGAGCTACCTTGAGCCGAAATATCTGCTTGTTGTTGCGCTGCGACAAACGACAAATTGTACTCATTCGCATGAAATAAAATCATGTATCCTGCTGCCAGATGACTGCCAGATTGCCTTCGCTCAACGGCTTGCGGGCCTTCGAGGCGGCCGCGCGCCATCTCAGCTTCACGCTGGCCGCCAGCGAGCTGAACGTGACCCAGACCGCGATCAGCCATCAGATTCGCCGGCTGGAGGAAGAACTCGGCATTCGCCTTTTCGTCCGTCAGAACCGCGCGCTGTCGCTGACACCGGAGGCGCGCGACTATTTGCCCGGCGTCCGCGCCGCCTTCAACGATCTGCGCTTGGCGACCGACCGGCTGCTTCGCAAGGATGACGACAAGGTGCTGACGGTCTCGACGCTGGCTTCGCTCGCCGCCAAATGGCTGCTGCCGCGGCTGACCGATTTCCAGGAGCAGCATCCCGGCATCGACGTCCGCATCACCACCTCCACCAGCCTGATCGATTTCCAGCGCGACAATGTCGATGTCGCGATTCGCTACGGGCGCGGCCAATGGCCGGGCGTGCGCGCCGACTGGCTGATGGCCGACGAACTGTTTCCAGTGTGCAGCCCCTCTCTGCTGCGGGGCGACAAGCCGCTGCGCCGGCCCGAAGACCTGCGCAACTATCCGCTGCTGCACACGTCCAATTACGACAGGGACGACTGGCGGCTGTGGCTGACCGCGGCGGGCCTGCCGGTCGATATCGCACGGCAGCCCGGCATCACCTTCGACATGATCTTCATGACCATCCAGGCCGCGATCGACGGAATCGGGGTAGCCATGGGGCGGACCTCCTACGTGCAGGACGACATCGCCAAGGGGCGGCTGGTGGTGCCGTTCAAGATCGCCCTGCCGGCCGATGCCGGCTTCTACCTGGTGGCGCCGGAGGGCCGCCGCGAGCCGCCCAAGCTGACCGCATTCCGCCAATGGCTGATCGCTGCAGCGCGAAATAAAGCCTGAGAAATCAGCATCTTCCCCCGTAAAACCGGTTGACTCTCCAGTCCCCTCGGGAGAGGGGTATGACAGATTGTCGCACCACAAATCTGTCGCCTGCCGCGAAATGAGTTCCGGCCCGGCCACGTGTTTCAGGAGAGTTCGTCATGGCTGGCCCCACCAATCCGCCCGAGATCAAGTCGCGCATCGGCGCGATCCTGCGCGCCACCTCGGGCAATTTCCTCGAACAGTTCGACTTCTTCCTGTTCGGCTTCTACGCCACCGCGATCGGCAAGGCGTTCTTCCCCTCCTCGGACGAAACCGCTTCGCTCCTCAACACTTTCGGCGTGTTCTGGCTCGGCGCCCTGATGCGTCCCGTCGGTGCGATCGTGCTCGGGGCCTATATCGATCGCATCGGCCGCCGCCAGGGCCTGATCGTCACGCTCGGCATCATGGCCTTCGGCACCGTCGTCATCGCCTTCTGCCCGAGCTATGCGACGATCGGCATCGCGGCGCCCGTGATCGTGCTGATCGGGCGGCTGCTGCAGGGCTTCTCCGCCGGCGTCGAACTCGGCGGCGTCTCGGTCTACCTGGCCGAGATCTCCACGCCCGGCAATCGCGGCTTCTACACCTCGTTCCAGTCATCGAGCCAGCAGGTCGCGATCTTCGTGGCCTCGATCCTCGGCTTTCTGCTCTCGGAAGTGATGCCGGCCGACACCGTCGCCGCCTGGGGCTGGCGCATTCCCTTCTTCGTCGGCTGCCTGATCATCCCGCTGATCTTCTTCCTGCGGCGGACGCTGGAGGAGACGCCGGCCTTCCTCGCCATGAAGAAACACCCCTCCGCCAGCGAAGTGTTCGCCTCGGCGCTGGCGAACTGGCGCATCGTGCTGCTCGGCATGATGATCGCGATCCTGACGACGACGACGTTCTACTTCGTCACCGTCTACACGCCGACCTTCGGCAAGACCGTGCTGCAACTGTCGTCGCAGGATGCGCTGCTGGTCACGCTGCTCGTCGCGGTCACCAACTTCTTCTGGAATCCCGTCGGCGGCGCGCTCTCCGACCGGATCGGCCGCAAGCCGGTGCTGATCACCATCGCTTGCCTCGCGCTCGTCACCGCCTATCCGGCGCTGCACTGGCTGGTGGCGGCACCGAGCTTCGGCAAGCTGCTCGCCGTGGAGATGATGTTCTCGTTCTATTTCGGCGTCTACAGCGGCACCATGCTGGGGGCCCTGGTCGAGATCGTGCCGGCGCATGTCCGCACCACCTGCTTCTCGCTCGCCTTCGCGCTCGCAGCCGCCCTGTTCGGCACCTTCACGCCGTTCGCCTCGACATGGCTGATCGAGCGGACCGGCGACAAGGCCTCGCCGGGCTTCTGGCTGATGTTCGCCGCGCTGCTCGGCATCATCGCGGCGGCGACGGTGTATCGCGGCGGCGGCCGGACGGTGATGACGTATGATGCCGCGGCCGAGCCGGTGGCGGGGCGTTGATAGCTCTTCGCCTCTTCCCGCTTGCGGGGCGAGGGAGCCCATCACCCGTGCGGCCTACAACTCCACCACCACATAGTCGCTCTCGACCTTCACCGTCACGGTCTCGGCAACATACGGCCCCTTGACCACGCTGGCGCCCGGCTCGACATGCGCCTCGTACGCCTTCACGCGAAAGCGGCGCGGATCGCAATAGGACTGGCCGGTTCGGATATCGAACTCCCAGCCGTGCCAGGGGCAGCGGATGATCTCGCCCAGCCTGGTGTATTCGATCTCGCCCGGCGTCGTCGACTGCGCGAGCCCGATCAGCGGACCCTCGCAGAGCGCCGCGCCCTGATGCGGGCAGCGGTTCATCAGGCCGAAAAACTCGCCCTTGATGTTGAAGACGGCGATCGGCCTGCCGTCGATCTCGAGGAATTTGCGCGAGCCGGGCGGCAGTTCGTCGACCGGCGCAATGACGTGTCTTGCCATCACGACAGGCCGTAGAGCTTCTTGGCGTTGCCGAAATAGAACGCCTCGCGGTTGGCCTCGCTGACGCCGGCCGGCAGCACGCGCGAGGGCTCGTCATAGTCCCAGTGCGGATAGTCGGTCGCGAACAGCAGTCGATCCCAGCCGATCCATTTGATGATGTCGAACAGATCCTCGCGGCGCTCGGGATCCTCCATCGGCTGCGTCGTCCACCACACCTGCTCGCGGATATATTCCGACGGCGGGCGCTTCACATGCGGCACCTCGCTGCGCAGCCGCTGCCAGACCTTGTCGAGCCGCCAGGCCAGCGACGGCGCCCAGCCGAAGCCGGCCTCGATCATCACCATCTTCAGCTTCGGAAAGCGCTCGAACACGCCTTCCAGCACGAGACTCGCCAGCGCCGATTGCTGGCACTGGGAATGGCCGACCATCTCCTCGATGTAATAGGACGGCCAGCCCGACGGCGTGATCGGATTGCCGCCGAAGCCGAAGGCATGGACGCCGACCGGAAGCCCTGCCTCCTCCGCGGCCTGGTAGATCGGCCAGTAGCGGCGCTGGCCGAGCGGCTCGACGTTGCGGCTGAGCAGCAGCACCTGGACGAAATTCCTGTCACCGGCGCGCTCGCGGATTTCGGCGGCGGCCGACAATCCGTCCTCGTTACCGACGACGATCGAGGCCTTCAGCCGCTTGTCCTTGCTGGTCCATTTGTCGATCTGCCAATCGTTGATCGCCGAGCACAGCGCAGCGCTCAGCTCGTGATTGCGAATGCCCTGCCCGGTGTTGAGCGGATTGAGAATGCCGAGTTGCACGTTGTTGGGATCGAGCAGCTGCTTCTGCATGAAGGAGAGCGAGGAGCCCTGCGGTCCACCCTCCGGTGGATAGGCGTCGCGGCGCGAGGCATTGGGCTGGGCCTTGGGATAAGGAGGTCCCTCCATCATGCCCTGATAGGCATGGACGCCATAGACCTCGAGATGATGCTGCCAGCGCTTGGCGAGATAGGGATAAAGCTCGGTGCGGGTGGCGCGGGCCGGATGGATGTCGCAGTCCGCGATCGCGGTCTTTGCCGTGACGGGGGACGCTGCCTCGGTACCTTCGCGAAACTGGATATTCATCGCCTTGCCTCCTTTGGCAATGGGCTCACGTCAGGCGGGGATAGGTGGCATGCGGATTGTCGATCATGATCTTGCGCACGAGATCGGGGGACAGACCTTCGGGCAGCGCGTCCTGGCCGTCGAACTGCCAGTGCGGATAGTCGGTCGAGAATAGGACCAATTCGTCCGACTGCATATGATCAAACAGGCGATTTAATGTCGCCGCGTCCGGCGGCGCGTCGAAGGGCTGCAGCGAGAAGCGGATGTTGCTGCGCACAATCTCGAGCGGCGCGCGATCGACCCAGGGCGTCTCCATCCGCACCCCGCGCCAGAACTTGTGCAGACGCCAGAGGTAGGGCGAGATCCAGGACACGCCGGATTCCAGCATCACCATCTTCAGCCGCGGATATCTGGCGAACACGCCCTCGACGATCAGGCTGGTGAGCTGGGTCTGGAACGCCTGCGCCTGACCGACATAATCCTCGATGTGGTAGGAGCCCCAGCCGACTGCGGTCGGCGGATTGTGATAGGCGGAGCCGGCGTGGATGCCGACCGGGAGATCGAGCCGCTCCGCCGCTTCAAAGATCGGCCAGAGCGCGCGCTTGCCGAGCGGCGTGTCGCCCATCACCAGCATCAGCACCTGCACGAAGCGCGTGTCCTGCGCGCAACGCTCGATCTCGGCGACCGCCTTGTCGATGCTTTGCGTGGGAATGACGATCGAGCCGCGCAGCCGCGGATCGCGATCGAGCCATTCCTTCACCAGCCAGTCGTTCAGCGCGCGGCAGAAGGCAGCCTGCATGTCTTCGGAGAACACCATCTGCACGCCGTAGAGCGGATTGCAGATGGCGTAGCGGAGCTGGAACGGCTCGAGCACGTGGCGTTGCATATCGGCAAGGTTTTCGCCGGGCTTGCCCTTCTCGGGCCGCCAGTCCGGCCTTGCGGTCATCGGCGAATTCTGCGGATAGGATTGCGAGACCAGATCCACCATGCCGCGCGTCGTCACCTGGTCGCGCCAATAGTCGTTCAGGTATGGCAAGAGGCTGGTCAGATGCGGCACGGCGGGGTGCACGTCGCAATCCACGCCGCCGGCGATCGGGGACGCCATCACGTCTCCTTCTCGTTTCCTCGTTGGTCGGGCAGCTTCGCGGCTGCCGCTGTGTCCCGCCATTGAAGCAGGCCTGCCTGCCGCCTGCAACTCGGCTCGCGCCCTGCGCCCATGCTAAGAAGGCCCGGCTCGGTTGCGAGATGGGGAGTGACAGATGAAAGAACTGACCGGCATCGCGGAACAGGTCGCGGCCCGACTGATCGCGCGCAAACAGACGATTGCCGTGGCGGAATCCTCCACCGGCGGCCTGATCTCGGCCAGCCTGCTGGCGGTGCCCGGCGCCTCCGCCTACTTCCTCGGCGGCGCCGTGGTCTACACCCGCGATGCCCGGCGCCTGCTGATGGAGATTTCGGACGAGGGCATGAAGGGCTTTCGCTCCTCGTCGGAGCCCTACGCCCGATTGCTCGCCGAGCAGATGCGAACCCGCTTCAAGAGCGACTGGGGCCTGTCCGAAACCGGCGCCGCCGGTCCCACCGGCAACCGCTATGGCGATGCGGCCGGCCACAGCTGCTTCGCCGTTGCAGGACCCACGGCCGAGGTGATGACGCTGGAGACCGGCAGCGGCGACCGGCTTGCGAACATGCAGGTGTTTGCGGCGACGGCGCTGAAGCTGCTGCTGCGGAAGCTGGAGGGGTGAGCGACGGTCGTCAGAGCCAGACGGAAGGCGGAGCTCCAACCCCGGTGTTGTCCCGAGATCCCGGATGCGCGCTCGGCGTGCTCCGGGATGACGTGCTTACGCGCGTCACTTCTCGCGGAAGGCGCGCATCAGCTGATCGTGCAGCGGCTTCATCAGATAGGACAGCATGGTGCGGTCGCCGGTCTGGACGAAGGCCTCCACCGGCATGCCGGGGATCATCTTGACGTCGCCGAGACGGGCGATCTCCGCCGGCGGCATCGAGACGCGGATGGTGTAATAGCTCTGGCCGGTGCGCTGGTCGGTGGTGACGTCGGGCGAGACGCGGCTGACGGTGCCGTTGAGTTCGGGCGTGGTGCGCTGGTTGAAGGCGGACAGCCGCAGCAGCGTCTTCTGGCCGATCTGGAGCTTGTCGATGTCGACCGGATTGACCTTGGCCTCGACCTGGAGGTCATCGGTCTGCGGCACGATCAGCATCAGGGTGTCGCCGGCAGTGACGACGCCACCGACCGTGTGCACGGTCGATTGCAGCACCATGCCGTCCTGCGGCGCGCGGATGTCGATGCGGCGAAGCTGGTCCTCGGCGGTGACCTTGCGCTCGATCAGTTCGCCGATCTTGTCGTTGGTTTCGCGCAGGTCCTTGGAAACCTCGCTCACCATGTCCTTGTCGATCTGGATGATCTGGAGTTCGGTCTCGGTGATCTTGCCCTTGGCCTGCGCGCGCGAGGCGATGTACTGGGCGCGCTCGCCGTTGAGCCGGGCCGAGTCACGCTCGAGCGTGGTCAGGCGTGAAATCTGCACGAGGCGCTTCTCGTAGAGATCGCGCACGCCGGTGAGCTCCTGCTGCACCAGCGAGATCTCCTTGTCCTTGGCCCTTTCCTGCGCGGACAGGCCCTCGATCTCCTCGTTGAGCTGCTGGACGCGTTCGCGCAGCTGCGCCTTCTGGCCGGCCCGGCCGTTGACGCGCACCTCGAACAGCTTGGTCTCCGCGGAGAGCAGCGCCTTGACGTCGGCATCGTTGGCGCGGTCGAGCAGCGATGGCGGGAATTCGATCCGGTCGAGGCCGCGCTGCTCGGCCTGCAGGCGGGCCGTGCGGGCCTGCGCCGCGTCGAGGTTCTTGGTGACGATGGCGAGATTGGCCTTGGTCACGGTGTCGTCGAGCCGCACCACGATGTCACCGGCCTTGACCAAATCGCCGTCGCGGGCGCGCAATTCGCCGACCACGCCGCCGGTCGGATGCTGCACTTTCTTGACGTTGGATTCGACCACGATCTGGCCGGGCGCGATCAGCGCGCCGGAGATCAGCACCGTCGATGCCCAGCCGCCGAGGCCAACGGCGAGCACCAGCATGATGCCGAGGCCCAGCATCAGGTGAAACCTGATCGACTGCCGCACGTTTCGCTTCGCGGCGGGCTTCGCGCCGCCGATCACCATCGTGCTCATGACGGGCTCCCTGCGACGCCCACGACTTGTACGCTCACGACTTGTACGCTCACGACTTGATCGCTCACGATTTGGCCACCCCGGCTTCGCTGACGATCTTGATCGGGGCCGGCGGTGTGACGCGCGGCTGCAGCACCTGGGCCAGCACCTGCTCCTTGGGCCCGAAGGCCTGCATGCGGCCGTCGCGCAGCACCAGGATCTGGTCGACCGCCTCGACGCCGATCGGCCGGTGCGCCACCACGACGACGATGGCGCCGCGCTCGCGGGCCGAACGGATGGCGCGGGTCAGCGCTTCGTCGCCTTCGGTGTCGAGATTGGAATTGGGTTCGTCGAGCACGATCAGGAACGGATTGCCGTAGAGCGCGCGCGCCAGCGCCACGCGCTGCGCCTGGCCCGCGGAGAGCGCATTGCCCTGCTCGCCGACCTGGGTGTTGTAGCCCTCGCGCATCTTGATGATCATCTCGTGCACGCCGGCGTCCTTGGCGGCAGCGATGATGGCGTCGGACGTCGCCTCGGGATCGAACCGGCTGATGTTCTGCGCGATGGTGCCGCCGAACAATTCGACGTCCTGCGGCAGATAGCCGATGTGGCGGCCGAGCACGTCGCTCGACCATTGGTCGAGCGCGGCGCCGTCGAGCCGCACCTTGCCGCGCACCGGCTGCCAGACGCCGACCAGCGCGCGGATCAGCGAGGATTTGCCGGAACCGCTCGGCCCGATCACGCCGAGGCCGTTGCCGGCGGCGAGCGTGAAGCTGACATCCTGCACGATCAGGCGCTGGTCGCCCGGAGGCACCATGGCGATGCCCTCGACCGAGAGCCGGCTGGTCGGCGCCTGCAGCTGGGTCGGCATCGTCTGCGCGGGGATCTGCGCGAGCAGGCGCGTCAGGCGCTGCCAGCTCTGGCGCGCGGCCACGAAGGATTTCCAGTGCGCGATCGCGAGATCGACCGGCGCGAGCGCACGGGCCGACAGGATCGAACCGGCGATGATGATGCCGGCCGTCGCCTCCTGATGGATCACGAGATAGGCGCCGACCGCGAGCACGGCCGATTGCAGCATCATGCGCAGCACCTTGGCGACCGCGCCGAGACCGCCGGCGACGTCGCTCGCCCGCTGATTGCCGGCGAGATATTGTTCGTTGGCCTCGCTCCAGCGCTGGTTGAGCCGGCCGGCCATGCCCATCGACACCAGCACCTCCGCATTGCGGCGGCTGGAGGCAGCGAGATCGTTGCGCTGAGCGGCAAGGCCCATCGCCTCCTTCGCCGGCTGGCGGGACATCAACTCGGTGACCAGCGTCAGGCCGACCAGGATGATGGCGCCGACCAGCGCGGTGACACCGATCATGACGTGGAAGGCAAAGCAGATGGCGAGATAGAGCGGCAGCCAGGGCAGGTCGAAGAAGGCGCTCGGGCCCATGCCGCCGAGGAAGGAGCGCACATTGTCGAGGTCGCGCAGCGGCTGCAGTCCCTCGTTGCGGCTGCCGACCAGCAGGGGCAGGCGCACGATGGTGTCGAACACGCGCTTGTTGAGCGACTCGTCCAGCGCGGTGCCGATCCGCCCCAGGATGCGGCCGCGGATCATGTCGAGCACGCCCTGGGCCATGTAGAGGAAGCTGGCCAGGATGATCAGGCCGACCAGGGTCGGCACACTGCGGCTCGGCAGCACCCGGTCATAGACCTCGAGCATGAAGATCGACCCGGTCAGATAGAGCAGGTTGATCATGCAGCTCATCAGGCCGACGCCGATGAACGCCGTGCGACAGGCGCGCAGCGCGTCACTGAGCTCTGAACGGCGCACGCCTGGTCCGGCTGCCATCAGTCTGGTCTCTTTCAGGTCGGGGCAAGCCCCTGATGTCGCGGCGCATCACGGGTACTCGACCGGGATTAACATGCTCTTCTCCCCGGCGTCCAACGCGGGCGATCGACCGGGCCCTGGCGCGACAGATCACCCCGAGCGGCGCTCGCGCGCAAGTCGGGTGATCACAGTGTTTGAGGGATTTTTGGCGGGGGGCCGGAGCCTCTTCCCCGGGGGCCGGGAAGGCTAGATGCGTCCGCCGCCCCTGACCAGCCGGACCACGATGAGCAGGATGACCGCGCCGATGGCGGAATAAACGATCTCGGACACCAGCCCGGTGCCGAGGCGGATGCCCAGCTTGGGAAACAGGAAGCTCGCCACCAGGGCACCGGCGATACCGACCACGATGTCGCCGATGATGCCGAACCCGGTACCGCGCACGACCTTGCCGGCCAGCCAGCCGGCCACGAGACCGACGAACAGGATGACGAGCAGGCCTTCGTTGGAAATGTACATCAGGACGTCCTCTGAACCGAATGGACCCGATGGAACGGGAACCGGGATGAATGAGGTCTGAATGCCGCACCCCGCCATCGGGTTGCGCCCTCGGGAACAAAAACTTCGAAAAACAACCCCATGCAAAGTAACGGCCCGGGCCCGCGGAAAGCTGGCTGAAATCAGCCTAAACTACTGTTCTAAAATGAAAATTACAGGAATTAATGGGGCTGACGTGAGGGACACAGACCCGTTCGTTCCCTCGCCTTTGCTTGGCTGCCGAAAGTGTCCACCATGTCTCCGAACACCCGTCCACGACGTCCCCGGTCACAGGGAAGGGAGCGCGGGGTCAGGGGTCGATGCAATCGGGCGCGCATCGACAGCGTCTGGCCATCGGGATCGGCGGTTACGACGCGACTTCCGCCGGTTCGGCCAGGACGCACCTTGCGGTCCGGCTCGGGCCAATCTCCACATTCGGAGGCAATTGTTCCAGGCAACGCGGCTGGGCGGCGGCGCAGCGGGGGGCGAAGGAGCAATTGTGCGGCCGTTCCGCCAGCGAGGGTGGCGTGCCGGGAATGGTCTCGAGGCGCTGGCCGCGCTTGGCGCCATGGATGGTCGAGGCCAGCAGGCCCTTGGCATAGGGATGCACGGGGCTGCGGACGATGTCGCGCAGGGTCCCCTGCTCCACGATCTGGCCGGCATACATCACCGCGACGCGATCGCAGATCTCGATGGCGACGCCGATGTCGTGGGTCACGAAGATGACGGACATGCCGAATTCGCGCTGCAATTCCCGCAGCAGCAGCAGGATCTGGATCTGGACGGTGGCATCGAGTGCGGTGGTCGGCTCGTCCGCCAGCAGGATCTTCGGCCGGCAGGCCAGCGCCAGTGCGATCATCGCGCGCTGACGCATGCCGCCGGACATTTCGTGCGGATAGGCATCGAGCCGGCGTTTGGCCGAGGGTATGCGCACGACCTCGAGCATCTCCAGCGCGCGCGCGCGGCCTTCGGCAAAGCTCTTGCCCTCGTGGCGCACCACGCTCTCGGCGATCTGCGCGCCGATCGTGTAGACCGGGTCGAGCGCCAGCGCGGGCTCCTGGAAGATCATCGAGACGGTCTGGCCGCGAAACGCGGACAGTTCCTCATCGTTCATGGCGAGCACGTCGCGGCCCATCACGTCGACCTTGCCGGATATCTGCGTGCGCTTCTTCGGCAACAGCCGCATCAGGGCGCGCAGCGTCACGCTCTTGCCCGATCCGGACTCTCCGAGCAGGCCCAGCACCTCGCTGGTGCCGAGCGAGAGGCTGAGGTCGTTCACGGCATAGACCGTGCGCTCGCCGGTGAAGCGGATGTTGAGGTTCGATATCTCGACGAGGTTTGTCATGACGGCAGTTTCGGCAAGCGGTCGTGATAATCGGTGACGCGCTGGAACGCGGCGCCGATGGTGAGCAGGGTCGCCTCGTCGAAGGAGCGGCCGATCAGCTGCATGCCGATCGGC
>VYLE01000070.1_pt1 | contig 94606 bp, 106 predicted proteins | sample 5114391 | NCBI WGS metagenome assembly VYLE01 (sample SAMN12291771, study PRJNA351875) | freshwater metagenome | isolation source: freshwater lake | place: USA: Michigan, Kent Lake | collected 2013-08-15 | reverse complement strand
AAGGGGGGCGGCGGCGGACGGGGCGGCATCGGCCCCGCTGCGGTCCTGCAAGGGCTCGACGAGATCCGAAAAACAGGCCCGGAGCAGCGGCGCCAGCGCGCCCTCGTCGAAGGGCAGGGGGGCGAGCTCGCGGATGCGTTCGTCCTGCACGGAAAGGTTGGCGAGCGGGATTTTCAGAATGCGCAGGTGAAACCCGGACGCGCCGAGCGGCGCGGTATGATAGGGCTGGTCGGTATGGCTGGTGGCGAACCCGCCACTGGCGATCGTGAACTCGCCTCCGCGCACGCCGCCGAACCAGCCGCCGCTGCCGAGTTGCTGATAGACGCAGATGCTGTCGCCCGGAGCGGAAGCGATGTCGGCGCCGCTGCGTTCAACCCTGTAGTACGAGGCCTTCAGTTCGACCAGGGCCGCACCGCCGATCTGCCGCGACGCAAATTCGCCGGCGAAGCCGACGCGGCGTTCGCGCTCGAGCTCCGCGGTGACGCCGAACAGACCCCTGGCCCGCACCTCGCGCCAATAGTCGAAGCGCTCGTGCGGCTCGACCTCTTCGGTACTCCAGCGATCCACGTCCGTCCCCAAGCTTCCAGCGCCCCCAAAAAAGCAGATTCCGGCGGACTCCACCATGGGCGTATTGCCGCCTCGTTCACGCGGTTGAACCGCGGCCGCGGAACAGCCGACTATCCTGGAGGGCAGCGGCCTCCGACCGGGCAACCGCACGGCCCTGGGCGTTGATGCAACGGGATATCGCGATGACGCGTCGGCTTTTCGGACTTCTGATGGCGCTGGGCCTTGCCGCCGGCCTGGGCGGTTTCGTGCCATCCGCGCACGCCGAGAAACGCGTTGCCCTCGTCGTCGGCAACAACGACTACCGGAATGTCCCGAAGCTCCTCAAGGCCGTCAACGATGCCCGGACCATGGGCGATACGCTGCGGCAGCTCGGCTTCACGGTGATGGTCGCGGAAAACCAGAACCGGGCGCAGTTCTCCGAGGCGCTGCTGGCGTTCGACAAGGTGGTCGAACCGGGCGACACGGCGTTCTTCTTCTTCGCCGGGCACGGCTTCGAGATCGCGGGTCAGAACTATCTGCTGCCGACCGACGTTCCCGCGGCGACCGAGGGGCAGGAGGAGCTGGTGCGCGACGCCTCGATCATGGCCGACCGCATCGTCGAGCGGCTTCAGAACCGGAAGGCGCGGACGTCGATCCTGGTGTTCGACGCCTGTCGCAACAATCCGTTCGAGCGCGCCGGCACGCGGGCGGTCGCGGGCGGCGGCGGTCTTGCGCCGATGACGCAACTGCCCGAGGGCGTGTTCTCGGTGTTCTCGGCGGGGCCGCGGCAGACGGCGCTCGATCGCCTGTCCAACGACGATGCCAATCCGAATTCTGTATTCACCCGGACCTTCGCGCGCGAGCTGCTCCGGCCCGGCGAGAACCTCGTGCAGGTGGCACAGCGCACCCGGCGTCTCGTCAGCGAGATGGCCGACAGCGTCAGGCACAAGCAGGTGCCGGTCTATTTCGACCAGATGGTCGACGATGTCTTTCTCGGCGGCCTCGCCAAGGACGCAGCTCCGGCGCGCCCGGCCGAGCCGCCGGCGCAGAAACTCGCGGCGCTGCCGCCGGTGTCGGTGCCGCGCGTGCCGAAGGAGGAGACGACCAACGCGCCGATCGCCAGTTTCTCGCGGCATAATGGCGGCTGGAGCGTGACGTTCTCCTTCGCCGATCCGACGCTCGGCATTTCCTGGCGCATGGCCGGCACCAGCGATTTCCGCGAGACCGGTTTCATCGACACGCTGGATCCCCGGACGCGCAAGCGCATGCCGAACCCGTCGATCGAGCTGCCGGCGGATGCCCCGGCCGGCACCATCGAGGTCCGCTATGTCGATCAGTCCGGCGACATGCAGGGGCCGTTCCCGATCCGCTTCGATCCGGAAGCGGCGCTGATCCGGGACCAGCGCAAGATCCTCGACATGACCGCAACGAGCTGGCTCTCGTTCCGCGAGTTCAACGGATTGCTGGTCTATTACACGCATCTCGTTTCGTATCGCTGTGCAATCCGCGAGGTGCGGATCGGCATCGATACCGCCGTTCCCAACCAGGTGCTGAAGATGCCGGCCTGCGACATGCGCGATCCCGGCTCCATTACCGCCGGCATGCCGCTCTACATGAAGCTGAACCCGGGAACGCAATTCGTCTCGGTCGAGCTCACCTATCGCGACGGCAGTGTGTCGGAGATCAAGAGCTTCAGGGCTGCGAACCGGAGCAGCAACTGAGCGAAGCCAGGCTGTCCTCCCCCGACGAACGCCCGCCGTCCGTGAACCGGCACACCATTCGAGACCATGCCATGTCCAACGCGCCCTTGACGAGCCGGCGACGGCTTCAGGTTCCGCTCGCGAGGCGAACTGCCGGGCCGGCCCCGATCCGCCGAAAGATACGCGTGTTTACCTTGAGAAGTGAGGTTAATCCGAACATCGCCTTGATCTGTCGCCTGCTGCACTGTTGTTTGGCGCACCGGACATGCTGGTCCTTGCCCATGGGTGCGCGTGATGCCGTTCGAAAATCTCTCCGATCACTTCATCATCCACATGTACGAGAGCATCCGCGACCAGGTGCTCGCGGACGCGACGTCCGGTGTCCGCCTGGTTGGAGATCCCGCCAAGGTGCGCGCGGACGAACTGCGCGCGGAGATCGAGCGACGCGGGCTGTTCTGCAGACCGATCGAGTGGCCGGCCGAGGCGGACGCAGATGTTAACTAGTTCACAGACCGGCATGGTCGTCTTCGGGCATGATCTCTTTGTTCCGGATCGCGAATGAAGCCCTCAAAGCAGACACACGGCATGCCGCACGCCAAAGCGATCAAGGAGATCGAGAAGCGGCTCGCCGAGCTCGAGCGCATGCGGCAACACGTCGAATGCGAGGCGCGTGACGAGGCGGACAACAACAAGCCTCTCCCTCGCAAAGGATCAAAGCAGGCTCATTAGCAGATCGTGAGCAGATCGTGGCGTCGATCTGCGCGACGTCGCAGGGGCCGTGCCGAAGCCTGCGATTCGGTTGGGCCGCGCCGTGACATCCGCCACCGAGACATCGCGAGGCGAGGACGGGGGCTCCGGCCAAAGGGAGGCTGTCACCGGCACGAGCCGGCGCTAGAATTGCACGCGTGATTCGGTGCGAGGCCCAAGCCGGGAGTGCGGTTGCAATGACGCCTGACCAACAGCCCAATCGGACCATCAAGGTCCGATGCTGCGTCGTCGGTGGCGGGCCGGCCGGGATGATGCTCGGCTATCTGCTCGGCGCGCCGGCATCGATGTCATGGTGCTCGAGAAGCATGCGGACTTCTTCCGCGACTTTCGTGGCGACACCGTGCATCCCTCGACGCTGCAGGTCATGGACGAACTCGGACTGATCGACGGGTTCCTGAAGCTGCCGCATCAGCGCCTGCAGAAGATGGACGGCCTGTTCGGCGGAACGCCGGTCCGGATCGCCGATCTCAGCCGGCTCCATACCAAATACCCCTTCATCGCCTTCATGCCGCAATGGGACTTCCTGAACTTCCTGCGGGAAGCTGGCAGCCATCTGCCCTCGCTCCAGGTCATGATGAACACCGAGGCCATCGACCTGATCCGGCGCGGGGAGGCCATTGCGGGGGTGCGAGCGCGGACGCCCGACGGCGTGGTCGACATCGAGGCCGATCTGACGATCGCCTGCGACGGGCGGCACTCCACGGTGCGGGAGCGGGCCGGACTTGCCGTCGAGGACATCGGCGCGCCGATGGACGTGCTGTGGTTTCGTGCCGGCCGCAAGCCCGATGAGACCGAGAATTTGTTCGCGCGCATCGAGCCCGGCAAGATGATGATCACCTTCGATCGCGGGGAGTACTGGCAGTGCGCCTACATCATCGCCAAGGGACAATACGAGGCGGTGAAGGCGAGAGGCCTGCCCGCGTTGCTGGACGACATCGTGCGGATGGCGCCTGTGCTCAAATCAGGCATTGCCGACGTGAAGAGCTTCGATGACGTCAAGCTTCTCACCGTTGCGATCAACCGCCTGAAGCGCTGGACGCTGCCCGGGCTGCTTCTGATCGGCGACGCCGCGCATGCGATGTCGCCGGTCGGCGGCGTCGGCGTCAATCTCGCCGTGCAGGACGCGGTCGCGACCGCCAACCTGCTGGCCGAGAAGCTGCGCAACGGCTGCCCGTCCGAACATGAGCTGGATGCCGTGCGCCGCCGCCGCGAATTCCCCGTGAAGATGACCCAGCGCATGCAGATGGTGGTGCAGAACAACGTCATCAGCGGCGCGCTTCAGGGGGCCGACCGGCCGCTGAAGGTGCCGTTGCTCGTGCGCCTGATCACCGCGCTGCCGTTTCTCCAGGGCATTCCGGCGCATCTGCTGGCGCTCGGCGTGCGGCCCGAACACGTGCAGTCGAAGGCCGCAGCGCGGTCCTGAAGCAGAAAGCGTTAGGGATAATCCTGAGTTAAATCGCGCGCGCAGCGTTGCCTTCGTGCAACAGCGCGCACCGATTCACGCGACGCCGGCGGGCAATCGGGCAACTTAACTATCTTGATTCAAATTTGAGTAAGAGCTGCGTGTGAGCGTGCGCCCATCAAAGGACACGGGGTGTACCATGCGTAACAAGTTGATTGCTGCCTTCGCCTGCACGAGCGCTCTGGTTGGAGCCGGCGCGGCTTCCGCCGCCGATCTCGCCGCGCGGCCTTATACGAAGGCGCCTGCCTATATCGAGCCGCTGTTCAACTGGACCGGCTTCTACGTCGGTGGCCACATCGGTGGCGCCTGGACCAACGAGCAGTTCGTCAATTCGGCCAACACGACGGCCTTCGGCGACCTCGCCCCCGGGCAGGGATTCCGTCAGCGCAACTCCGGTGTGATGGGCGGCGCCCAGATCGGCTACAACTGGCAGGCCAACAACTACGTGTTCGGTCTGGAAGGCACGATCTCCGGCCTCGACAACAAGGGCTCGTTCACCAACACGGTGTTCGGAGCAGGCGATGACGTGTTCTCCTGGCGCGCCAACGTGCTCGCGACGATCGTCGGCCGTGCGGGCTTCGCCGTTCAGAACAACCTGTTCTACATCCGCGGCGGCTATGCCGGCGTGAACAACCGTCTGTCCGTTGTCGACAACGTGCCGAACCCGTCGACGGGCTCGGGCGGTCAGACCCACTGGGCCAATGGCTGGACCATCGGCGCCGGCTGGGAATACGGCGTCACCCGCAACTGGATCGTCGGCCTCGAATACAATTACGCTGCCTTCGGCAGCCAGACCTACCAGCTCGGCGGCACCGGAGGAAACTACAGCTTCGATGCCAAGCCGCGCGACATTCAGTGGGCGGTCGTGCGCGCGAGCTACAAGTTCGACGCACCGACCATCGCCCGCTACTGAGCCCGTCGTCCGCAACGCGACCAACGATCAAGAAAATAGCACTGCCAAATTCAAAAGCCCCGGTCTCGACCGGGGCTCTTTTTTTGCACGAGCTGTTGCGGGCAGGGTGGTCAGGCCATCACCGAGAAGCCGCCATCGACCGGGATCGCCGTGCCGGTGACGAAGTTCGATGCGGGCGAGGCCAGGAAGACGGCGATGCCGGCGAAGTCGTCGATGTCGCCCCAGCGTCCGGCCGGCGTGCGTGCCAGCACCCGCTCGTGCAGGCCCGAGACCTGCTTGCGCGCGCCGCGGGTGAGGTCGGTGTCGATCCAGCCCGGCAGGATCGCATTGACCTGGATGTTGTCCGGCGCCCACGCGTTGGCACAGGCGCGGGTGTATTGCACGATGCCGCCCTTGCTCGCCGCATAGGCGGTTGCGAAGCTCGCACCGAAGATCGACATCATCGAGCCGATATTGATCACCTTGCCGTTGCCGGACGCCTTGAGCGCCGGATAGGCGAGCTTCGAGCAGACGAAGGCGCTGGTGAGGTTGGTGTCGATCACCTTGTTCCATTCGTCGAGCTCGAGCTCGTGCGGCGGCTTGCGGATGCTCATGCCGGCATTGTTGATGAGAATATCGATCCGGCCCAGTTCCTTGACGACGCGGTCGATCATGGCGGCGATGGCAGCCTTGTCGGTCACGTCGGTGGACACGGCGATCGCCTTGACGCCGCGCTGGCTGAGATCTTCCACCGCCGCCTTCGACTTGGCCTCGTTGCGTCCGACCACGGCGATGTTGGCGCCTGCGTCGGCGAGACCTCGCGCCATGCCGAGCCCGATGCCGCCATTGCCTCCCGTCACGATCGCGACCTTGCCGCGGAGATCGAACCGGCTGGATGTCATGCTCTTATTCCCTGGTTTCTTCTACTGGTTGCTCTGCCAGATCAGGACCAGCCCGAAGCCGGCCATGGCTGCGCCATAGCCTGCCCATTGCAGCTGGTTGACCATCAAGCTCGCGCGCGGCCATGCCACCGTTCCGGTGCCTTGTCCGATCCAGAGCAGTCCGACGGCAAGGGCAAACAGGCCTGCGAGAAGCAGAAATCTGCGCATGCGATCCTCCCATTGGTCCGCTTTGTCCCGGTCGGGCGATGTGGAGGCCGGCCGCGCAAGCTTGGGAGCACCCTAGAGCATTTCCGGTTCTGATTGAATCAGAACCGAAGCCCTGGATGGTTGTTTTGGCGCGTTTCCTTAAAGCGAACCGGTATCCACGTTGCTCGAATACGCCCTGGCGCAAGCATCTGTTCGGACGCAATTGCAGGGGGCGTCCGTCCCCGGTCATGATCACCCGCATGGCGAATAACCATCGCCGGTCCAAAACGAAAAAGCCCCGGCACTGCCGGGGCTTTGACGTCTGAAAGTCAGATCAGACCAGTTCGTCTCAGTACTTGGCGACGACCGGGCCGGTCCAGTTGAAGCGATAGACCAGCGAGGTGCTGATGGTCTGCACGAACGGCTTGAAGGTGATGTCGCGGCCGTTCGAAACGTTGGTGACGTCGGCCAGCTCGCTGATGTTCTTCTTGTCGTAATAGGCAGCGCGGTACTCGGTCTTCATGAACCAGCCGGGAGCCGAGATGCCGAAGATGTTCAGGTTGTTCTCGACGCCGCCGCCGACGAACCAGCCGCCGCGATCGAAGCTGTTGGTGTGCAGGCCGCTCGGGAGGGCGGTCGCGGTGTTGAACAGGGTGGTGCCCTTCCAGTGCGAGCTGGTGTAACCGGCGTTCACATAGGAGAGGACGTTCGGCGCAACGAGGTAGCCGAGGCGCGCACCGGCGGCCCAGGAGTAGTCGTTCTTGATCGTGCCAGCGGTCAGAAGACCCTGATCCTGGATCGTGCCCTTGAGGCTGCCGAACTGGCCATCGGCGAACACGCCGGCCAGCCAGGTGCCGCTGAACTGCCAGTCGTAGCCGGCACCCACGGTGCCGAACCAGCCATCGCCGCCCTGCTTCTGGTTGAAGCCGAGGATCGGGGCGCCGGTCACGGTCGACTGCACGCCGGTGTCAGCGGACCACACGCCACCGCCGCCGCCGCCGAAGATGTAGAAACCGGTCCAATTGGCAACCGGAGCCGCAATCGGGGCCTTCACATAGGGACGAGCCGCCAGATCAGCCGCAGAGGCCGAACCGGTCATCGCCGCCACGGCGGTCACTGCCAGCAAAATCTTCTTCATGTCAAAATCCCCAACCTTGGTTCGTAGCAGGCGCGAGCGCTCTGGAGTTCGTCTCAACTGATGCCTGAACTATAGACGTTTCCCGCCGAAAAGCTGTTGCCGGACAGGCACACTGAGCGGAAAAGCCTCGTCAGTTGTACGTTGGCAACACCTCGGGGCGCGACCCCGGGTGGTAAAATTGTTCCTTTATTTTCAGTGCCTTATCCGCTGGGCGATCAATCCGTCTTCGGGGCCTGCGGCGGCGGTTTCCGGACAGTCCAAAAGATCGGCAAGCACGCTTGAGACGGAGCAGGCCCATTTCCAGCTCGAATCGCGTCTGGCCCGTCGGCCATGCGGGGAAACGAATCAGTCGGCGATATTGCCCTGCCCAGGCTTCCAAGGGCCCGAAAAGCTCTCGACAATGGCCGAGCCCGAAAAGCAGAAAGCCCCGGCCGCGGGCCGGGGCTTTGGTTTCAGATCGAGATCTGGTTGCAGATCTGCTGTTCGGCAGCTGTTCAGTCGCTACTCAGTACTTGGCGACCACCGGTCCACCGAACTGGTAGGCGAGACCGAACGAGGCCGTGTGGGTCTTCAGCTCGTGGCGGAACCACACCGCATCGCCGGTGCCCGGGAAGAACAGGTAGTTGGTGGTGCCGAAATCGGCGTAGCGATATTCGCCGCGCACCAGCCAATTCCCCATGACCTTGGCCTCGATGCCAGCGCCGGCGGTCCAGCCTGTCTTGACCTCGCTCAAGGTGGCGTTGCGCGGCACGGGAGCGCACCAGACGCCTATGCCTACGGCGCAGTTTGCGTTGATCGACACGTCCTGCCAGGCGACGCCACCGGTGCCGAACAGCAGGATATCCGGCGTCACGAGAATACCCAGCCGTCCCCGGATCGCAGCGTCCCAGCCGAGCTTCACGCTCGAGCCGTCGCGCGCGATGTCGGCGGGAAGGGCGCCGGGACCCCACGTGCCCGGGATGCCGGCCCGCGACTTCTTGCTGTCGCCCCAGGCAATATCGCCTTCGATGCCAGCCACCCAGGACGGGGCGAACTGCCAGTTGTAGCCGGCATAGCCGCCCAGGCGGGCTGACGTGCTGTCGAAGCTCGCCGGATTGCCCTGCGGCAGCCGGAAGTTGGAGAGGGCCGACACGGGGTCTTGAAGGGCGTAGGTCGTCCAGGTGGAATCACCCCAGCGTGCACCCGCTTCGCCGCCGACATAAAAGCCGGTCCAGGACGAGACCTGCGGCGGCACGGGGGCTTTGGCATAGGGACGCGCGGCCAGATCAGCGGCGCTCGCAACACTGGTCCAGGCAGTGGCGACCAGAAGACTCACCAGCAATTTCTTCATCGGGCAATCTCCAGATTATTCGGCGAGGCGCGCCGAATCGCAGGCGAGCCCGGGTTCCGCGACGGAACCTAATTGCCTTCTTCATAAAGTCTGTAACCCCGCGATCACACCCGTCATTGACAAGTGTGCTTGTCACGCCGAACCGCGGACTCTGGCGTCGGTTTGCGCTCAGACGTCCAGCAGATCGTCGCTCGCGAACTCGGCCTTGTCCGAGATGAAGGCAAAGCGCGCCTCCGCCTTGGTGCCCATCAGCCGTTCCACCGAATCGGCGGTGGTATCGCGGTCATCCGGCAGCAGCACGACCTTGAGCAATGTCCGCTTGGCCGGGTCCATCGTGGTTTCCTTCAGCTGCGCCGGCATCATTTCGCCGAGGCCTTTGAAGCGGTTCACCTCGACCTTGGCATTGGCGTTGAACGCGCTTTTGATCAGCTCGTCCTTGTGCTTGTCGTCGCGGGCATAGACCGACTTCTGGCCATGGGTCAGCTTGTAGAGCGGGGGCACGGCGAGGAAGAGATGGCCCTCGTCGATCAGCTTCGGCATCTGCCGGTAGAAGAAGGTGATCAGGAGCGAGGCGATGTGGGCGCCGTCGACGTCGGCGTCGGTCATGATGATGATGCGCTGGTAGCGCAAATCTTCCTCGCGGTAGCTGGCGAGCGTGCCGCAGCCGATGGCCTGCACCAGATCCGACAGCTGGGCGTTCGCGGTCAGCTTGTCCTTGCCGGCGGAGGCGACGTTGAGGATCTTGCCGCGCAGCGGCAGCACGGCCTGGGTCTCGCGATTGCGCGCCTGCTTGGCGCTGCCGCCGGCCGAGTCGCCCTCGACGATGAAGAGTTCGGAGCCGTCCAGTCCCGCATTGCTGCAGTCGGCGAGCTTGCCGGGCAGGCGCAGCTTCTTGCCGGCGGTCTTTCGCGCGGTCTCCTTTTCCTGCCGCCGGCGCAGCCGTTCCTCGGCGCGGTCGATGACGAAGTCGAGCAGCCGGTTGGCCATGTTGGGATTGCCCGACAGCCAATGGTCGAACGGATCCTTGATCGCCTGCTCGACGATGCGCTGGGCTTCGGCGGTGGCGAGACGGTCCTTGGTCTGGCCCTGGAATTCCGGCTCGCGCACGAACACCGACAGCATCACGGCGGCGCCGACCATCACGTCTTCGGAGGTGATGGAGGCGGCGCGCTTGCCCTGGCCGACGCGCTCGGCGTGGTCCTTGAGGCCGCGGAGCAGGGCGCTGCGCAGGCCGGATTCGTGGGTGCCGCCGTCCGGCGTCGGCACCGTATTGGTGTAGGAGGAGAGGAAGCCGTCGGCATCCGCGGTCCAGGCCACCGCCCATTCGCAGGCGCCGTGCGCGCCGTTGCGGCCCGACTTGCCGGAGAAGATGTCCGGATGCACCAGCGTGTCGGCGTGGATCGCCGCCGCCAGATAATCCTTCAGGCCGCCGGGGAAATGGAAGGTCGCCTCTGCCGGCACGTCCTCGACGCCCTTGAGCAGCTCGGGCGCGCAGTTCCAGCGGATCTCGACGCCGCCGAACAGATAGGCCTTGGAGCGCGTCATCTTGAACAGGCGCTGCGGCTTGAACGCGGCCTTGGGCCCGAAGATGTCGGTGTCGGGCTTGAAGCGGACGCGGGTGCCGCGGCGGTTGTTGATCTTGCCGAGATCCTCGAGCTTGCCCTTGGGGTGGCCGCGCTCGAACGTCATGCGGTAGAGCTTCTGGCTGCGCGCGACCTCGACCTCGAGCAGCGAGGAGAGGGCATTCACCACGGAGATGCCGACGCCGTGCAGGCCGCCGGAGGTTTCGTAGACCTTGCTGTCGAACTTGCCGCCGGAGTGCAGCGTGCACATGATGACTTCGAGCGCGGACTTCTTCGGGAATTTCGGGTGCGGGTCGACCGGAATGCCGCGGCCGTTGTCGGTGACGGTGAGAAAGCCGTCCGCGCTGAGCTCGACGCCGATGAAGGTCGCGTGCCCTGCCAGCGCCTCGTCCATCGAGTTGTCGATCACTTCGGCGAAGAGGTGATGCAGCGCCTTCTCGTCGGTGCCGCCGATATACATGCCGGGCCGGCGTCGCACCGGCTCCAGCCCTTCGAGCACTTCAATGTCGGCCGCGGTGTAGTCGGCTTCCCCGCCGCTGCCGCGCGGAGCCGGCTTCGGAGCAGTGCGAGGCTTTTGCTCGCCACCCTCGAAAAGATCGCTTTTAGCTTTGGCTTTCAACTGCTTGGACATATGTCTTGATGCACTTTGAGGGCCGCTGAGGCGGCGAATCGGTTGGGCGGACTATGCCACGGCTGGCCTGAAAAGGTCACCGCAAGGCAGAGCGGGCGGGGTGGGTGCGGTCCAATGTCGGCGATTTTACGCCGCCGGAGCGATCAATGCCGGCATTTTGACGCGGGGGCTGGCGGCTGCCGGGTTTGTGACTTGATGTCACACAAGTGCTTGGCTTACCAGTGTTTTCGATTTCGTGGAACTTTCGGACCAGCCGGGAAGCTATCATCGTATGGAGCAGTATGCGCACGCGCTGGCCGAATTCGTGCGCGCTCATCAGGGCTGGGCGGCTCCGATCGTCTTCGTCCTGGCCTTCGGGGAGTCGCTGGCCTTCATCTCGTTGCTGATCCCAGCCTGGGGCGCGCTGGTGGGGATCGGCGCGCTGATCGGCGCCAGCGGCATCAGCTTCTGGCCGGTCTGGATCGCCGGCGGTCTCGGTGCCGCGCTCGGCGACTGGGTCTCCTACTGGTTCGGCTTTCGCTACAAGGAGAAGGTCGCCCAGATGTGGCCGCTCTCGCGCTATCCGGAGATCCTGCCGCGGGGCGAGGCCTTCGTGCGCAGCTGGGGCGTGCCAAGCATCTTTATCGGCCGCTTCTTCGGCCCGCTGCGGGCCTCGGTGCCGCTGGCGGCCGGCATCTTCGAAATGCCCTATTGGAGTTTCCAGGCCGCCAATTTCGTGTCCGCGCTGGTCTGGTCGGCCGTCCTGCTGCTATTCGGCGACATCATCGCCAGGATCATGGAATGGATCTGGCGGATCGTATGACCGCCGAACCTTGACGAAAACCGCTTTCGCTTCTATAGCCGCACGCCATGATCAACGCCGCGACCATTCTGTTCGCCCGTCGCCGCCGCCGCTCTTCAGCGGTTTGGGCGGTCGATCGCGTTTGAGATCATCGTCTTTGCCGCTGGATCCGATCCGCGGCATTCTCTCTCCTGTCAGCGCGATCTGATCCGGCGGCTCCCGAAGGAGGCCAGCAGGAGACCACGATGTACACGCCACCCCATTTCAAGCAGGACCGCGCCACGAGCCTGGCTTTTGCCGAGACGCGCGGCTTCGGCATGATGTGCGCCTTCGACGGGCACAGGCCCGTGGCCTCGCCGCTGCCCTTCTACCTGACCTACGCCGCCGACGGCACGCCGCAGGCGGCCTTCCATCTCGCCCGTCACAATCCGCTGCTAAAGCTCGCCGACGGCAAGGCCGTCTGGCTGCTCGCGGTCAGCGGGCCCGATACCTATGTCTCGCCGGACTGGTACGTCTCGCCCGACCAGGTGCCGACCTGGCTCTACCAGTCGGTGCATCTGAGCGGGCCGGTCCGGCTGATGTCGGATGCCGAGCTCGCGGTGCAGGTCGATGCGCTCAGCGACAAGTTCGAGGCCTGGCTGCTGCCCAAGGCGCCCTGGACGTCGGCGAAGATGACCGCGGGGCGGCTCGAGGCGATGAAGAAGGGAATCGTGGGTCTGCTGATGACGGTCGAGGAGGTCGAAGGCAGCTTCAAGCTCAACCAGCACAAATCGAACGCCGACTATACGGCGATCGCCAACGCGCTCGGCGCGCAGCCCGCGGCCGAGGCCAGACAGATCGCGCAATTGATGCAGGACGTGAGGCCCGAGGCCTTCGCGGACGAAACCAGCAGGCTCGAAAGGAGCGTCCCATGACCGTCGCCGAGACACAGAAAGCCCCGATCAACGGTGCATCCAGCAAGCCCGCCGCCGTCTTCGTCGATGGCGGCTCGGGCACCACGGGCCTCGGCATCAACGAGCGGCTGAAGCTGCAGGGCGACGTCGTGGTGAAGACGATTCCGGACGACAAGCGCAAGGATCCCGCAGCCAAGAAGGCGCTGATGGAGGAGGTGGATCTCGTCATCCTCTGCCTGCCGGACGATGCCGCCAAGGAAACGGTCGCGTTGATCGACGGCATGGGCGCCTCGGGGCCGAAGGTGCTGGACGCCTCGACCGCCTATCGCGTCGCGCCCGACTGGGCCTACGGCTTTCCGGAGCTCGCGCCCGATCAGGCCGGCAAGATCAAGGCCGCGAAAAAGGTCTCCAATCCCGGCTGCTATCCGACCGGCGCGATCGCGCTGCTGCGGCCGATCGTCGATGCCGGCCTGTTGCCGTCCGACTATCCCGTGACCGTGAACGCGGTGAGCGGCTATTCCGGCGGCGGCAAGTCGATGATCGCGAGCTTCGAGGACGGCAGCGCGCCCTCGTTCGAGCTCTACGGCCTCGGCTTCGAGCACAAGCATCTGCCGGAGATGCAGCTCTATTCGAATTTGACGCGGCGGCCGATCTTCATCCCCTCGGTCGGCAACTATCGGCAGGGCATGCTGGTCTCGATCCCGCTCCAGCTCGACACGCTGCCGGGCAAGCCGACCGGTGCGGATCTGCAGGCCGCGCTGGCCAAGCGCTATTCCGGGTCGACATACGTCTCGGTGATGCCGCTCCAGAACGAGGCGAGCAAGGCGGGCCGGATCGAGCCGGAGGCGCTCAACGAGACCAACAAGCTCGAGCTCTACGTCTTCGCCAGCGACAAGTACCATCAGGCGGTGCTGGTCGCGCGGCTCGACAATCTCGGCAAGGGCGCGTCGGGCGCGGCGGTGCAGAACATGCGGCTGATGCTGGGACTGGCCGATCAATAGGCCAGTCTCGTGCCCCGGTCGCGGCGCAGCGCTTCTTCAGCGGTGCGCCGCCGAACCGGGGTCCATTCCTGCTTCGCGAGTGAGGCCATGGACGAAACGACGCTCGAATTCTACCGCGGCAACGCCGAAGCCTATGCCAGGCGCGAGATCACCTCGCGCCATGCGCGACTGACGGCGTTTCTGGCCCGGCTTGCGCCGGGCGCTTCCATTCTCGAACTCGGATGCGGTGCCGGCGGCGATACCGCCGAAATGCTGGCCCGCGGCTTCGCCGTTCGCGCCACCGACGGATCGCCGGAAATGGCCGATGTCGCCTCGCGCCGCCTAGGACGCCTCGTCGAGACCTTGCTGTTCGAGGATCTCGACGAGGTGGAGGCCTATGATGCCGTCTGGGCCAATGCGTGCCTGTTGCATGTGCCGAGGCCCGAACTGGCGGGCGTTCTGGCGCGGATCTGGCGGGCGCTGAAACCCGGCGGCTCATTCTACGCCAGCTACAAGGCCGGTGAGGTCGACGGCCGCGACACTTTGAACCGCTATTACAATTATCCCTCGCCCGACTGGCTGCAGGCGACCTATGCCGAGGCGGGGCACTGGACCGGCGTGTCGATCGAAACCGGCGAGGTCAAAGGCTTCGACGACAAGACCGCGTCGATGTTGTTCGTCGTCGCGCAGAAGGGCGAATGAGGGCGAGGGCCCTCAGACCACCCTGAAGATCGCCAGCGCCAGTACGGCCTGCGCCAGGAAGCCGACGGTGAAGGCCAGCGTGCGGAACACCGGAATGCCTGCCGCATAGACGATCAGATGCGCGACGCGGGCCCAGAAATAGACGGCGCAGGCCAGCACGGTCCATTTGGTGGAATAGTCGATCGCATTCAGGATCAGCACCAGCGGCGCGAACACGATCAGGTTCTCGACCGCATTGTCATGCGCGAACATCAGGCGGTTCGCCCATTCCGATTGCGGTTTGTCTCCGCGCGATGGATTGGCCATGGCCCCGGACAGGCCGCGCACCTGGCAGCGGTTGATGGTGTAGGGAATCCAGAGGATGCCGGTCAAAATCACCGTCAGCGTCAGCCAGAACAATTCGCGCGTCATGATGCGGTCCTCTTCGAAATCGATGTCGTGAGCTTGTAGGAACGTCCGGCCAGCACCGCTACGCGCGAACCCGGACATAGCTGCCGGGCGCGTCCTCGATCGGCGGGAACGCCTCGCTGCCGACGCCGCGCGCCGGCACCTCTTCGGGATCGAGCGAGCCCAGCCATTGCCGCCAGTCGGGCCACCACGAGCCCTTGTGCTCGGTCGCGCCCTTCAGCCATTCGGCGACGGTCACGTCCTTGATGTTGTCGTTGGTCCAGTACTGGTACTTGTTCGAGGCGGGCGGGTTGACGACGCCGGCGATGTGCCCGGAGCCCGACAGCACGTATTTCACCGGGCCGCCGAAGAACTGCGAGCCGTACAGCACCGATTCCGCCGGCGCGATGTGGTCCTCGCGCGTGGCGAGGTTGTAGACGGGCACCTTCACCTTGGAGAGATCGAGCAGGGTGTTGTCGAGCACCATCGTGCCGGTCGACAGCCGGTTCTCCAGATAGCAGTTGCGCAAGTAATAGGAATGGTTCGAGGCGGTCATCCGCGTCGCGTCAGAATTCCAGTGCAGCAGGTCGAAGGCGCTCGGCTGCTGGCCCTTGAGGTAGTTGCTGACGACATATGACCAGATCAGGTCGTTGGAGCGCAGCATGTTGAAGGCCATCGCCATCTTCGAGCCTTCGAGCACGCCCGTCGCCTTCATGTCCTGCTCGAGCGCGGCGATCTGGTCCTCGTCGACGAACACCAGGAGGTCGCCGGCATGGGTGAAGTCGACCTGCGCCGCGAAGAACGTCGCCGACGCCACGCGCTGGCGGCGCTTCTCGGCGAGCCAGGCCAGCGTCGTCGCCAGCATCGTGCCGCCGACGCAATAGCCGGCGGTGTGCACCTTCAATTCCCCGGTGGCCTTCTCGATCACGTCCATCGCCGTGAGCGGGCCTTCCTTCATGTAGTCTTCCCAGCTCTTGTTGCCGAGCCGCTTGTCCGGGTTGACCCATGAGATCACGAACACGGTGATGCCCTGGTCGACGCACCATTTGATGTAGGATTTCTCGGGCTTCAGATCGAGGATGTAGAACTTGTTGATCCAGGGCGGAATGATCAGCAGCGGCGTGCGCAGCACCTTCTCGGTGGTCGGCGCATACTGGATCAGCTGCATCATCTCGTTCTGGTAGATCACCTTGCCCGGCGTCGTTGCCATGTTGACGCCGACGACGAGATTGTCCGGGTCGGACTGGCGGATCTTCAGCATGCCCTTGCCGGCCGCGATGTCCTCCGCCAGCATCTTCAGGCCGCGCGACAGGTTCTCGCCGCTGCTGGCCAGCGTCTCGCGCAGCACTTCCGGGTTGGTCAGCACGAAGTTCGACGGCGACAGCGCATTGGCGACCTGCTGCACGTAGAACTCCGCCTTGCGGCGGGTGTGCGGATCGAGCCCGTCGGCCTCGCTCACCAGCTCCTGCGCCCATTTCGTCGTCAGCAAATAGAGCTGCATCACGAAATCGAAGAACTGGTTCGACTTCCACTCGGGATCGGCAAAGCGCTTGTCGCGCGGCGAGGGCGCGATCGCGGGCGGGGCCTCCTGGCCGGCCATGCGTCGCGCGGCCGAGCCCCAGAGGTCGAGATAGTCCTTGGCGAGCTTGGTCTGCAGGTCGGACGAGCGCGAACTGTCCGACATCCAGTATTCGGCAACCGATGTGAAGGTCTTGACCACTTCGGTGAGTTCGGGCGGCGGCCGGTCCTGCACCTCGCCGCTCTCGCGCGGCTTGAGATAGGCGGCCAGCGCCTTGCCGCCGTTCTCCATCGCCCGCGCGAGGTTCATCGCGAAGGCTTCGGCATCGAACTTCGTCTCTGGCTTGCTGCCTGACTTGGGGGCGTCGGTCGTGGCGGTACTCATGGACAGAACAGTAACGATTCATTCCGTATTCGTCACCGCGAAGCTCGCAAGTTTGAGGCCAAACACGAATGAAGATGTGCTGCACTGCAATAGGCCTTCTTGGTTTTGTCACAATCGGGTGCGACCGTTGTGCACAGTGGGCCTTGGATTATCTCGCTCGTACCATTTGTGGGCAGCAATGGTTTGAGCTTGGGCAGGTTGTCGGGTTAAGCTCCCGCAGCCTTGCATGGGACGGGTAGGGGATTTCCAAGTGTTTGGTTCCCAGGTGTTTGGTTCCCGAGTGTTTGCTCCCCAGGCGGTTGCTCCCCGGGGGGAGGTGCCAAAGGTACGGTACCCGTCGCGGCCGGCGTCGGGCGCGCTGCTGATTGCGGCGCTGTTTCTTGCCGGCTGTTCCAGCCAGCTTGCGGACCTCACGCCCGCTGACACGCAGGCCCATCCCCGCGAGCCCGGCGGCTATCTGCCCGTGCACGACCTGCCGCCGGAGCGGGACCAGGCTGTGATCACGCCGGAGCAGCGCGCCAGGATCGAGGCCGAGCTTGCCGCCGCGCGGGAACGTCAGGCCGTGGCCGCCAAGGATGCCAAGTAGGCCTGCCCGGCGAACGCCTTGCCGTCGGTCTCTTCGAGACAAGGCTTCTCGTGGCGTGACAAGGCTCCGTGGCAAGGCTCGTGGTGGCAAGACTCGTCGTGGCAAGACTCGTGGTGCCAAGACTCGTCGTGGCAAGACTTCCGCAAGGTAGCGCTGGCGCCCGGGTCCTGCCGTGCTAAAAGACGTCAATTCAGCCGAGAGTTGGGGCGAAGACGTTCAGCCCTTGTCACTGAAATTCACTCTAAGCATCTGATTTAGAGAGGCTTTCAAGCAAGGTTCGCGTGCTTTTGGACGCGGCGTTTGGACCCCTGCGATTCTGTCCTGACCGGTGTCCGGAGCCGAGACGAGCCATGGAAGAATTCTACCGCATCCGCCGCCTTCCGCCTTACGTGTTCGAGCAGGTCAACCGGGCCAAGGCCTCCGCGCGCAATGCCGGCGCCGACATCATCGACCTCGGCATGGGCAATCCGGATCTGCCGGCGCCGCCGCACGTTCTTGAGAAGCTGAAGGAGACGCTGGGCAAGCCGCGCACCGACCGCTATTCGGCCTCGCGTGGCATCCCCGGTCTGCGCCGGGCCCAGGCCGCCTATTACGCGCGCCGGTTCGGCGTGAAGCTCAATCCGGACACCCAGGTCGTGGCGACGCTGGGCTCGAAGGAGGGCTTTGCCAACGTGGCGCAGGCTATCACCGCGCCGGGCGACGTCATCCTGTGTCCCAATCCGAGCTATCCGATCCACGCCTTCGGCTTCCTGATGGCGGGCGGCGTGATCCGCTCGGTGCCCTCGGAGCCGACGCCGCAGTTCTTCGAAGCGGTGGAGCGGGCCATCGTCCACTCCATCCCGAAGCCGCTGGCGCTGGTGGTCTGCTATCCCTCGAATCCGACCGCCTATGTCGCCAGCCTCGATTTCTACAAGGACCTCGTTGCCTTCGCGAAGAAGCACGAGATCCTGATCCTGTCCGACCTCGCCTATGCGGAAGTTTATTTCGACGAGAACAATCCGCCGCCCTCGGTGCTCGAAGTGCCGGGCGCGATGGACGTCACCGTCGAGTTCACCTCGATGTCGAAGACCTATTCGATGGCGGGCTGGCGCATGGGCTTTGCGGTCGGCAATGAGCGCGTGATCGCCGCGCTCGCCCGCGTCAAATCCTACCTCGATTACGGCGCCTTCACGCCGGTGCAGGTGGCCGCCACCGCGGCGCTCAACGGCCCGGACGATTGCATCAAGGAGATGCGCGACACCTATCGCAAGCGCCGCGACGCGCTGGTGGAGGCGTTCGGCCGCGCCGGCTGGGACATCCCGCCGCCGGAAGCCTCGATGTTCGCCTGGGTGCCCCTGCCGGAAGCCTTCCGCGGCATCGGCAGCATGGAGTTCGCGACCCTGCTGGTGGAGAAATCCGGCGTCGCGGTCTCGCCCGGCGTCGGCTTCGGCGAGCATGGTGAAGGATATGTCCGCATTGCCATGGTGGAAAACGAGCAACGGATCAGGCAGGCCGCGCGCGGCGTGCGCCGCTTCCTTGAAAGCGGCATCGAAACGTTGCACAACGTCGTTCCGCTCGCCAACCGGCGTTAATTTCCTCGGCAGGTTTTCCAAAGCATCATGGTCGCACCCCTGAAAGTGGGCATAGCGGGGCTCGGCACCGTGGGCGCCGAAGTGGTCCGTTTGATCGAATCCCAGGCGCGCGTGCTCGCCGGCCGCAGCGGCCGCGGCATTCGCGTCGTCGCCGTCACCGCGCGCTCGAAGGCGAAGAAGCGTGGCATCGATCTGCGCGGCGTCGAATGGGTCAAGGATCCGCTGACCCTCGCAACCCATCCCGAGGTCGATTGCTTCGTCGAACTGATGGGCGGTGCAGGCGATCCCGCACTCTCGGCGGTCGAGGCGGCGCTCAACGCCGGCAAGTCGGTCGTCACCGCCAACAAGGCGCTGCTGGCGAAGCACGGGCTGAAGCTGGCCAAGGCCGCCGAAAAGCACGGCGGCGCGCTGAATTTCGAGGCAGCGGTCGGCGCCGCGATCCCCGTCATCAAGACCTTGCGCGAGGGCCTGGCCGGAACCGGCATCAACCGCGTCTACGGCATCCTCAACGGCACCTGCAATTACATCCTGACGCGGATGGAGCAGGAGGGTCTGTCCTTCGCCGAATGCCTCAAGGACGCCCAGCGCCTCGGCTATGCCGAGGCCAATCCGTCCTTCGATGTCGACGGCCACGACACCGCGCAGAAGCTCGCCATTCTGGCCAGCCTCGCCTTCGGCACGAAAGTTGCTCAAAGTGCGGTGTATGTCGAAGGCATCTCCTCCATTGCGCCGGAAGACCTGCGTGCAGCCGACGAACTCGGCTATCGCCTCAAGCTGCTCGGCGTCGCCGTTCGGACCGAAAAGGGCATCGAGCAGCGCGTGCATCCGACGATGGTTCCCAAATCATCCTCGATCGCGCAGGTGATGGGTGTCACCAACGCGGTCACGATCGACGGCGACGGCATTCCGCCGATCACGCTGGTCGGTCCCGGCGCCGGCGGCGCGGCGACCGCATCGGCCGTGGTCGCCGACATCGCCGACGTTGCGCGCGGCATCCGCGCCAATCCGTTCGGCCGGCCGACCGCGCAGTTGCGCGACACGAAGAAGGCGCCGATGGAGCGGCACGAGGGCGGCTATTACATTCGCCTGCTGGCGCGCGATTTCCCCGGAACGGCGGCCGCGATCGCCACGCGCCTCGCGGAGCAGAAGATTTCCATCGAATCGATCGTGCAGCGTCATCCCAATGGTGGCGCGGCGCCGGCCGGCGGCAAGGCGGTCCCGGTGCCGGTCATCCTGATCACCTATGCGACGCATGAAGACGCGGTGCGGCGGGCGCTCGCCGCCGTGCAGCGCGACAAGGTGATCAGCGGACGGCCGCAGGTGATCCGGATCGAGAAGAACTAGGAAGACCGCGGGTTCGAACGAACCGGCGACGTGACGAGTTGATGCGGCGGAGAAAGTCTGCCCCGAACTGTTTGAAGGAGTGAGCCGATGTCGACCCATATTTCCGTGCCGCCGCAGGCCTTGCTGGAGCGGATCCTCACGCTGGAGATCGTGCGGGTGACGGAGCGGGCGGCGGTGTCGTCGGCGCGGCTGCGCGGCCACGGACAGGAGAAGGCCGCCGACCAGGCCGCGGTCGACGCGATGCGCCGCGAACTCAACAAGCTGCCGATCCAGGGTACTATCGTGATCGGCGAGGGCGAGCGCGACGAGGCGCCGATGCTCTATATCGGCGAGCAGGTCGGCATGAAGGCCGGCCCCGAAGTCGACATCGCGGTCGACCCGCTCGAAGGCACCACGCTGTGCGCCAAGAACATGCCGGGCTCGATCGCCACCATGGCGATGGCCGACGGCGGCACGCTGCTGCACGCCCCCGACGTCTACATGCAGAAGCTCGCGATCGGCCCGGGCTACGACAAGGGCGTCGTCGAGCTCGATGCGAGCCCGGCCGACAACGTGCGTCGCCTCGCCAAGGCCAAGGGCGTCAAGCCGGACGGCATCACCGTTCTGGTGCTCGACCGTCCGCGCCATGCCAGCATCATCGAGAGCGTGCGTTCGACCGGTGCGGCCGTGCGCCTCATCACCGACGGCGACGTCGCCGGCGTGATCCACTGCGCCGATCCCGACAACACCGGCGTCGACATGTATCTCGGCACCGGCGGCGCGCCGGAAGGTGTGCTCGCAGCCGTTGCGCTGCGCTGCATCGGCGGCCAGATGCAGTGCCGCCTCATTCTCGATTCCGGGGAGAAGATCGAACGCGCCGCCAAGATGGGCGTCAACGATCCCAAGATGATCTACGGCATCGAGGACATGGCGCGCGGCGACTGCCTGTTCGCCGCCACCGGCGTCACCACGGGCTCGCTGCTCTCTGGCGTCAAGTTCCGCAAGGACGGCGTGATCGAGACCGAGACGGTGGTGATGCGCTCCGTCACGGGCACGGTGCGCTACATCAAGGCCGAGCACCGCGAGCTCTCCAAGTTTCACCTGGACTAGAGCATTTTCGGTTCTGATTGAATCAGAACCCAAGCTCTAGATTCTTGTTTTGACGCGTTTTCTTTGCGCGAACCGGTGTCCGCTTCGCTCGAAAACGCTATAGGGCCGGGACTGTGCTGGGCGACGCGATCGTACGGCTGGCTTAAGGCCGGACGCTCGTCGCGGACCCGGCATGTATCGGCAACCGTCCATGTTCTGCCTGCTATGGGCTGCGAGGCGGGGCCGGCATAAACATGAAAGCGTCGCGCAAGAACAGACCGAGTTTGGTCGTCTCTTGAAGGCGGCCAACTTTCTCGGCCCAGGGCAGAAGAAAAGACCTCGCCGATGAGGTGTCGCCCCTGGCCAAAGCACTTCGCGCCTTGGTGTCCGCATCGGCATAGGCGTCGGTTGCGAGCATTCCCGACAGCACGCCGGAAATCACATCGTCAAAGATATCGCGAGCTTCCGAAACGTAATGATCTGGTCGTAATTCGATCTGGTTTTCGGCCCTCGTCGGATCAAAGAGCCCGACCCGGCCCATCATGACCAGAAGGGGATGATGTCGGGCGATAGAAGCGGGAATGATTTGGTAGGTCTTGCACCTTCCAACCGGGGCTTTCAAAGAAAAAAAGGAAACGACCGGTCCTATGTCAAAGCGGGAGTTGCGTTGGAATATGGCCACGCGACCGACGTTCTCGTCCTCGTCGTTGTACACCGTTCCGCTCTCGACATTCTCGTCAAGACCATTCGCGATGAGGTAGGACATGGCGTTGGCGACGCGAACGGTGACGCCGTGTTGGTCGAGCCCGTCCACCTCGAATTCGATCTCCCGTCCAATGAAAGATGACAGTCCGGTCGTATAGGCCCCAATCGTGTTGCCGCTCACGAAGTGAACGATTTCCGTCCATAGGCTGTAGGGATGATCTGGAAAAGGATCGAACGCGCGGCCCGACTGCTTGAGCCACTCTTCGGGGGAGCGGGCAACTCGTCCGTTCCAGACGACGCTGAGACATCCGGGAAGAACCTCCAGCACGGCGCCGACGAAGGCGGTCGTCAAGCTCGTACTCTCAGCGTATGTCAGCGCTTTTGCTTCAGCGTTGTTTTCGGCAGAGCCCATTGTGGAGACGATGAGGTGCGCTCGGTGGCGGTCGGCGGCGTCGAAGGCGCCGGGCCAAACCCAGGAGGCCTGCTGCCACAGTCGCTGATCGGAGGGCATCGGTGCGGGCAACAAAAGGATGGCCATGAGATGATCACCGGCGCGGATGAACATCGGACCGTCGATATCGTTGCTTTGCGCGACTGGGCTGCGGTCCCAACACAAGCCGGGATGACGAAGGCGTAACGTCGCAATCAAAGCTGCCTCTTCCGGGAGGCGGACATCCTCGAGCAGAATATATGCGACAGGAAGGGTCATCGCTGATGCGCTTGCACTCCGACTGGTTACGGCCAGTCTCTCCGATCAGCGTCGGCGTGTTTGACGTGGCGGAGTACCGCTATTGTTGCATGAATGGGATCGTGCTTTAAAGCCCTCGATCTCAGCCGGAGCCAACCGGGGCCCAGAAAATCAGCGAGCCAATCATGACCACAAAGTCCGATCTCACCGCCGTCAAAGCCCTGGTGTTCGACGTGTTCGGTACCGTCGTCGACTGGCGCACCAGCCTGATCACCGACTTCATGTGGTGGGCGAAGGGCCGCGGTATCCAGGCCGACTGGACGGCGCTGGTGGACGGCTGGCGCGGCATGTACATGGCGTCGATGGACGAGGTTCGGAAAAATCCGGAGCGCGGCTTCGTCATGCTGGACGATCTGCACCGCCGTTCGCTGGAAAAGCTCGTCGAGAAGTTCGCCATCAAGGGCCTTACGGACGCCGATCTCGACCATCTCACCAGGGGCTGGCACCGCCTGCATCCCTGGCCGGACAGCGTCGCGGGCCTCACCCGGCTCAAGACCAAATTCGTGATCGCGCCGCTGTCCAACGGCAATGTCGCGCTGCTCACCAACATGGCAAAGTTCGCAGGACTGCCGTGGGACCTGATCCTGTCGGCCGAATTGTTCGAGCACTACAAGCCCGATCCCGAGACCTATCTCGGCGCCGCGCGGCTGCTCAACCTGAAGCCCGAGGAAGTGATGATGGTCGCCGCCCACAATGGCGACCTCGCCGCCGCGCAGAAGAACGGGCTGAAGACCGCCTTCGTGGCCCGCCCGACCGAATATGGTCCGCTCCAGAAGGTCGACTTCGACGCCACCGGCAACTGGGACATCGTCGCGAGGGATTTCGGGGGGATCGCAGATCGGCTGGGCTGCTGAGGCGCGCTGCCAGTGGCCGTGGCGCCTCCGACGATCGGATATCTGGCGGACCATCCTGACCTGGTGGAGGCTGTCACATCGTGGCAGCAGGCGGAGTTTGGCTATCTCACGCCGGCGATGACGCGGGAGGATCGGGCCGGGCGGCTGCGTCGCTCGCTCCAGAAGGACGCGTTGCCGATGGCCTTCGTTGCCCTCTCGGCGGATGGATCGCTGCTCGGGTCGGCCGGACTGCTTGCGACGACGATCACGCACACGCATCTCTCGCCCTGGCTGTCCTCTGTCTACGTGCCGGCCGAAGCAAGGGGCAGGGGAATCGCGTCCGCGTTGAGTTTGCATGCCGTCGGTGCGGCCGCGCGGCTCGGATATGAACGCGTGTATCTGTTCACACCGCGCAGCGAGGCGCTCTATGCCCGGATCGGCTGGCGCACGTTCGACCGGATCGAGCACCGTGGCGTCGCCCTCACGCTGATGGAGCGGCCGACCACCTGACGCCGATCCGGTGCCGGCTTCGATGGTCAGTCCGGACAGCGCGATCGCCGCCCGGACCGGATATCGAGCTTACAGGTTCATCTGCATCGGCTGCGGATAATAGTGGAAGCCGTCACCGGCCTTGGCGACGTTGCCGTAACCGGGCCAGGCGAAGTGATAGGACATCACCGGGATCTTGTTGGTTGCCAGCATGGTCAGCAGCTTCACGCGCGACTCCGCCGCCTGCTTCGGATCGGAATCGTAGGAGAACTCCATCCGCGGCCGCTCGAGCAGCAGCACCGAATGGTGCGAGAGGTCGCCGAGGAAGGCAAAGGACTTGCCGGCCGACGACACCATGAAGATGGTGTGGCCGACGGTATGGCCGGGGGCTGCGATCGCCTGCACGCCGGGCAGGAATTCCTGGCCGTCCTTGAAGAACACGATGCGGTCGCGCACCGGCATCAGGTTCTTGCGGGCGTGGACGACGAAGTCCTTCAACGGGCTGCCGAGCTTGCCTTCGTCGGTCCAGAAATCGAAATCGCTCTGGGCGATATAGATCTGCGCGTTCGGAAACAGCGGCTTGTCGTTGGCATCCACGATGCCGCCGATGTGGTCGATATGGGCGTGCGAGCAGACCACGGCGTCGATGTCGCCGGGCTTGATGCCGGCTTCGGCCATGCTCTTCTGCTGGCGGCCGGTGGTCGGACCGAAGGCCTTCGAGGTGCCCATCCCGGTATCGAACAGGATCAGCTTGTCGCCGGTATTCACGATCGGCGAATTCTGCTCGAGCACGACATTGTCCGGCGACAGGAAATTGTCGGCCAGCATCTTCTTCACCTCTTCCTTCGGCACGCCGGTGAAGGTGCCGGAGGGATCGCCGAGCGGCAGCGGACCGTCGGAGACCACGGTCACTTCGGCGTCGCCGAGGATGAAGCGGTGCCAATAGGGCGTCTGGGTGCCGAGCTTGGGCGCCTTCGCAAGCGCGCTGCTGCCGAGCAAGGCGCTGGCGCCGAGGCCGGCGCCAAGGCCTGCGCCAAGCGCGAGCAGGGATCGGCGGGAGACGTTGAGTGTCATGCGTGTCCTCCATTTTCTATCGTTGCGCGATTTTTCGCGCGTTATGGTCGGCCGGCCTCGCAGGTGACGGAAGCCAGCCGTGCAATGCTGCGCTGGTTCCGACAAGCTAGCAAGTGGAATGATGCAACGATGAGATTGTGACTAAAAATCGAGCGAGGCCATCGCACGATCCGTCGATGACGGAATTGTTTCAGGCGACGTGCAAGACTGCCGCAGTGCAAGGCAGACCGACATGGACCGATCCATCGATCAGCCGGTCGCGTCTGTGTTGCCCGGCATGTCAAGCGGATCGCCGGCGTCCATGGCGCCGGCGCGACCAACCCCCGCTACTTTGCATGGGGTTGTTTTCGACCTTTCGAAATTTGCGGCTGCCGGCCGGCGGCTCACGCCCCGCAGACGATCACGCCGTACCAGCCCAGCCCGCGATAGGTCTCGTAACCGGGCGTCGCATGGAAGGCGACCAGCGCGCCGGAGCGCTCCTGGTAGAAGCCCGCGCGCTGGCCGCCGAGCGAGAGCGACAGGCGCTCGCTCAGAATGCCCTGGCCGTCGGAGGCGGCGATGACGCGCAGGTTGGAATCGACGAGCAGCACGCGGGCCTTGTCGCTGTCGCCGACGCGGATGCCCTGCACGATGGCGCGGGCCTGCGGCTCCCAGTCGAAATGGATGGCGAGCACGCCGATCGGCGCGCCATTGGCCTGGCCCCCGGCACGGACGCTGGCGCAATAGGTCGCGACCTGCGCATTGCCGAGCAGCGGCTGGTTCTCGACGTCTCCGGCGACATAATCGTCGCCCGAGCGCAGGGTGCGCGCCTCGCGAAACCATTTGGTGTGGGCGACGTTCTGACCGACGACGCGGAAGCGGTCGCCGCGGCCGTTGGCAATCACATTGCCGTCGAGGTCGCACAGCCAGAGATCGAGATAGACGGTGTAGGCCCCGAGGATGACGCCGAGCCGCTCCGAGGCGTAGGTGACCGCCGCCGGCTCGGGCGCGGCCGCACAATCGACCACGGCCGAATCGGTCGCCCACCAGCGCACGTCGCAGGTCCGCTCATAGAGGTTGCGGTCGATCAGCTCGATGGCGTTCAGCGACAGGTCCATCATGCGCTCGCCGCGCGAACGCTGGCTCATCCGCTCGATCGAGGAGACCAGTTCGCCGGTGCGCTTGGTGAGCTGGCTTTCGAGCTCGCGCGCGATGCTCTCCACCTGCTGGCCGACGCCGCGCACCTCCTGCGCCACGACGGCGAAACCCGCGCCCTGCGCGCCCGCCCGCGAGCTCTCGATGAGCGCGTTCAGCGCCAGCATCTTCATCTGGTTGGTGATCTTCTGGATCGCCTTGGTCTTGTCGACCGCGATCTGGTTGACCTCCGCGGTGAGGCGATTGATCAGCGCGGAGATGTCGGATTCATCGGTGGCGGGTTCGGGGGAGGTCGGCTTGGTTTTAAGAACCAGCGCTGAGGACATAAGGCACTTCCTTGGCAATGAGGCCAGATCTGCAATGCACCCGGATCAACGTCACAGATCGAATACGACTCTTTTTCGAGGATTCCGCCTAACGCCCGCTTAATTTGCTGTTTCGCGGAATGCTCAAATGCTAGTCAGTGAGGCGCCTCAGTCATCCACCGCTTTGTGCAGGGGCGGCGTTGCAAATGCCGGGCGGATGCCGGCCAATCGTCCCACCGGCCGCCGCCAGCACGCTGCACCGGGAAACGGGTTCCTCAAGCCAGCCAGCTTTCATGTCGCCGCCTGCCGCCGCCTTGCCCGTCGAAATTCCCCAGGCGTTTCTAGGCGTGGCGCGTTCGCTCACCGACAAGCTGTGGCGCGACCGGCTCGACGCGCGCGGGGCGGCGCAGGCGCTTGCCATCGTGCAGCGGCACCAATTGCCGGAACTGCTGGCAAGGGTGCTCGCGGGCCGCGGGGTCGATATCGACGCCGTTCCCGACTTCCTCGATCCCACCATCCGCAAGCTCCTCCCGGACCCGTTCACGGTGACGGAGATGGAGGCCGCCGCCAAACGCATCGCCGATGCGGCCGTGAAGGGTGAGAAGGTCGCGATCTTCGGGGATTACGACGTCGACGGCGCCACGTCGGCGGCGCTGCTGGCCTGGCACCTGAGGCATTGCGGCCTCGATCCGCTGATCCACATCCCCGATCGCATCTTCGAGGGCTATGGCCCCAACACGGAGGCTGTCCGGGCTCTGGCGGCCAAGGGCGCCACGTTGCTGATCACCGTCGATTGCGGCACCACCAGCATCGAGCCGCTCGCCGAGGCGAAGCGTCTGGGCATGTCCGTGGTGGTGATCGACCATCACCAGTGCGGGCTCGACCTTCCGCAGGTCGATGCGCTGGTCAATCCGAACCGCCCCGACGATCTCTCCGGCCTCGGCCATCTCGCCGCCGTGGGCCTCGTGCTGGTTTCGCTGGTTGCGGTGAACCGGGAACTGCGCCAGCGCGGGTTCTGGACCGGCGAGCGGCCCGAGCCGGACCTGCTCGGTATGCTGCATCACGTCGCGCTCGGCACGGTCGCCGATGTTGCGCCGCTGATCGGGCTCAACCGCGCCTTTGTCGCCAAGGGGCTGATCGCGATGCGGCGGCGCGATCATGTCGGCCATACCGCGCTGATGGATGTGGCCCGCCTCAACGGCCCGCCCGAGGCCTGGCATCTCGGCTTCATGCTCGGTCCGCGCATCAATGCCGGCGGGCGCATCGGCCGCGCCGATCTCGGGGTCCGGCTCCTGCTGGAGAGCGACAGCGTCGAGGCCGCGCGCATCGCGGCCGAACTCGACCGCCTCAACGGCGAGCGCCGCGTCATCGAGCAGGCGGCGGAGGCACAGGCCGAGGCCGAGGCGCTGGCCTCGATCGGTCTGGAGGACAAGCTCGGCGTCATCGTCACGGCGTCCGAAGGCTGGCATCCCGGCGTGGTCGGCCTGGTCGCCTCCCGCCTGAAGGAGAAATTCGCACGGCCCGCCTTCGCGATCGCGCTGGAGCCCGGCGGCATCGGGACCGGCTCGGGCCGCTCGATCGCCGGCGTCGATCTCGGCAAGGCGGTGCGGCAGGCGGTGGCCGACGGCATCCTGCTCAAGGGGGGCGGCCACGCCATGGCCGCAGGCGTGACGCTGCGCAAGGACAAGCTCGCCGAATTCCGCGCCTATCTGGAAAACGCGCTGGCGCGCGACGTGTCGGAAGCGCGCCACGTCAACGAGCTTTCGATCGACGGCGCCGTGTCCGCACGGGCGGTGACGACGGAGCTTGCGGCCACGCTGAACCGCGCAGGCCCCTTCGGCAGCGGCAACCCGGAGCCGGTGCTGGCGCTGCCGGCGCATCAGCTCGTCTATGCCGACGAGGTCGGACAGGCCCATCTGCGCCTGCGGTTCAAGTCTGGCGACGGCGCCATCGTCAACGGGATCGCATTCCGTGCGATCGGCCAGAAGCTCGGCAATGCGCTGCTCGCCAATCGCGGCCAGCAATTGCATGTGGCGGGCTCGCTCTCCGTCGACCGCTACCAGGGCGTCGAGCGCGTGCAGTTTCGCGTCATCGACGTCGCACTTCCCGACCAGGGGCCATCCGTGATCAGATAGGTCCGGTCAAAGACAAAAAACAAAGGGAGTGAACATGGCAGGGCAGGTCGAGGGCAAGGTGGCGCTGGTGACGGGCGGAGCGTCGGGCATCGGGGAGGCGATCGCCGAATTGTTCGCGCGGGAAGGGGCGACCGTCGTGATCACCGACATCGACGAGCTCAGGGGCCCGGAGCTGGAGAAGCGCATCGCCAAGACCGGCGGCAAGGCCATCTTCCTCGAGCAGGACGTCACCAGCGAGGAGCGCTGGATCGAGGTCGTCGCCGAGATCGCCAGGCGCTTCGGCCGGCTCGACGTGATGGTTTCCAATGCCGGTATCGGCATTGCCGTGCCGTCGATCACCGACATGACGCTCAGCGACTGGCGCAAGCAGAACGCGATCAATCTCGACGGCGTGTTCCTGTCGGTGAAGCACTGCCTGCCCTTGATGCGCAAGACCGGCGGCGGTTCGATCATCATGATGTCCTCGCTCGCCGGCCTGCGCGGTGCGCCCGGGCTGTCCGCCTATTCGGCCACCAAGGGCGGCGTCCGGCTGTTCGCCAAGTCGATCGCGATGGAATGCGCCGCCGCCGGCGACGGCATCCGCGTCAACTCGGTGCATCCCGGCATCATCGACACGCCGATCTGGGGCAAGATCCCGACCGGTGCCGCGGGGGCCAGCCAGAATGCGCCGATCGATCCGGAGGAACGCGCCCGCATTGCCGCGCCGCTCGGACGGGCCGGGCAGGCCGTCGAGATCGCCTCCGGCGTGCTCTATCTGGCCTCCGATGCCTCGCGCTACGTCACGGGCAGCGAACTCGTGATCGACGGCGGCATGAATGCCGGCGGTGTGCCGCGCCGGCCATGAGCCGCCGCGCATGGCGCGAAGGGCAGGGCGGCGCCGGCAGGGGCTGACGCGCTGGCGCCCACCCTGTACAAGGCGGACAGCTTCCGCTTCAGACAGGTGCTTTCCGCCATGGCGCACAGCCTTCATGCTTCCGCACCCGCTCCTCATCGGACCAACCGTCCGGATCTCGCGACCGACGCGATCCGGACCGCGCGCGAGGACCTCGCCGCCTGCTTCCGCATGGCGGCGCGCTACGGTTTCGAGGAGGGCATCTGCAACCATTTCTCGGCCGTCGTCCCCGGCCATGACGACCTCTTCCTGGTCAACCCCTACGGCTACGCCTTCCGCGAGCTGACGGCCTCGAAGCTCCTGATCTGCGATTTCCACGGCAACGTGCTGGACGGCGAGGGCGTGCCGGAGGCAACCGCGTTCTACATCCATGCCGAGATGCACAAGCGCCTGCCGCGCGCCAGGGTCGCCTTCCACACCCACATGCCCTATGCCACGGCGCTGTCGATGACCGAGGGCGATCCGCTGATCTGGGCCGGGCAGACCGCGTTGAAATTCTACGGCCGCACCGCGGTCGACCGCGACTACAACGGGCTCGCGCTCGACAACCGCGAAGGCGCCCGCATCGCCTCCGCCGTCGGTGACGCCGATATCGTCTTCATGAAACATCATGGCGTGATGGTGCTGGCGCCGACCATCGCGGAGGCCTGGGACGATCTGTACTATCTCGAACGGGCCGCCGAGGTGCAGGTGCTGGCGATGTCGACGGGACGCAAGGTGCTGCCAGTCGACCCGGCGGTTGCGGCCGAGACCTACCGGCAGATGCGGGAAGGCGATTCCGAATCCGCGCGATTGCATCTGGCCGCGGTCCGCCGCCAGCTCGATGCCGAGGAGCCGCAGTACCGGCACTGATGCCAACCGCGTAGCCCGGATGGAGCGCAGCGCAATCTCTGGGGCTCGCAAATGCGGGGGCAGGCGTCCCGGATTACGCTGCGCTCCATCCGGGCTACCGAAAACGAGAGTTCGTCAGCCGCCCTGGCGCAGCTTCGCCAGCACCTTCAGCCCGCCATAACCGTCCGCCGGCGTGATCCCGGCGCGCTGCTGAAAGTCCTTGACCGCCTTCATCGTGTCGTTGCCGACGCGGCCATCGGTGCCGCCGGTGTCGAAGCCGGCTTTGGTCAATCGCGTCTGCATCTCCTGCACCTCGGCGAGCGTCAACGCACGTTCGGAGCCGGGGAAGGGCTGGATGAAGGGCGGCGCGCCGAGGCAGCGATCGCCGAGATGACAGATCGCCAGCGCATAATTCATCGACGGATTGTAGCTCTTCACCGAATAGAAGTTCGGCCCGAGCAGGAAGCTCGGTCCCCCCGCGACCGGCGTCCACAATTGCGCGGTGGCGTTCGGCTGCGGGAACGGCTGGCCGTCGGCACGGGCAACTCCGGCGGCCTGCCAGGCCGCATAGGTGCGGCTGCCGCTCACGTCTCCGGCGGCGCGCACCTCATAGCCCCAATGTTCGCCGCGGCGCCATTTGCCGCGATTGACGAGATATTTGGCCGTCGAGCCCAGCGCGTCGTCGGGCTTGCCGAACGGCGACACCTTGCCGTCGCCGTCATAGTCGATGCCGACATTGAGCCAGACTTCCGGCATCCATTGCGAGTGCCCCATCGCGCCGGCCCAGGATCCCCGCATCTCTTCCGGCGTGCTCCAGCCCTTGTCGACGATGCGCAGCGCGTTGATCAGTTCGGTTTCCCAATAGGCCTTGCGCCGCGGCTCGTTCCAGGCGAGCGCGGCAAGCGAGGCAAACACCGGCGTCATGTGGTTCTGCTGCACCAGAGGGTCGCCATAGGCGGACTCGACGCCCCACAACGCCAGCAGCGTGCCGCGCTCGACTCCGAAATCGCGCTCGATCCTCGCAAACAGGCCCTCGTTGTTCTTCAGCGCGATCTTGCCGTTGATGATCCGCCAGTCCGAGACGCGCCGGTTGATGTATTGCCAGATCTGCTCGTTGAATTCCGGCTGGTTGCGCATCTGCTTGAACACGCTCATGTCCGGCTCGACTCGCGCCATCGCGCGCTGCCAGGTGCCGGCCGAGATGCCCTTGGCCATCGCACGCGCGCGAAAGCTCTCCCGCCATTCCTCGAAGCCCGCGGGCGCAGCGAACGAGCGCTCCGGCATCGCAAGCACGGCGGCTGTTGCGAGCGTCGATTGCAGCAAGGTGCGGCGGGTGGTTCGGTTCGAGGAATCAGTGGCGGTCATCACGGCAGTCTAGCCGGAAATATGGCTGCCGTGAGCCTGGCGGCGGGGCCGGGATCTCGCCGGGTTGCCGTTGACCTCGGACCAGAATGCCGCACCCTGGCTTTCCCCGGCGTGAATCCCTCAGCCGCATGGCCGCGTCCGTGCGATCGCGATCGGCGAGGTCTGGACCGGGTTCAAGGTTAAGAAAGGACTGATGGTCGGTTAATGTTTCCCGGCACGATCGGCGACTTTGCGCCGCATCGTTTTACGGTCGCTTCGGTCCCGCCCGCTATGATGCGGACATGCATGCACTGTTCGACATCATTCGCGCCAACCCCTGGCCATTCGTCGCTGGGCTGACGGCCGTCCTGGTCATGATCATCGCCGACAATTCGAGCCGTCGCACCGGCGGCGACAGCTATTGCGGCGACCTCTGGGATACAGACGGCGGCGATGGTTGTGGCGGCGACTAGCTGTCCTGCAGATCGGCGGCGATGCCGGCTAGCCAGCGCCGGACCGTACTCTCCGCCTTGGCGTCCAGCCCCTTGGCAACACGTTTCTCCAGCGCAAGCACGCGTTCCCGGCAAGCTTTGAGCAAGGTCGTTCCGCGCGGCGTCAGGGTCCATTGCTGGATACGGCCGTGGACGGGATGCGGCGTCATCGCGATCGCTCCGTCGCGTTCGAGATTGCGGATGATGACGCCGACGGTCTGCGGCGTGAGGAAGGTGAGGCGCGCAACATCGGCGCCTGACAGGCCCGGATAGGCGTTCAGCATCGTCAGAACGGCGAATTGCGGTGAAGTGACCCCAAGATCAGCCAGCGCTCGCTCCATCGTGAGCCGGACCGCCGCATGGGCCTGGCGCAGCAGATAGCCGAGATAGCCTTCTTCGCCGCGCTTGCCTTCGCCGGGCCCAGGCAGGCGCACGGCGCCCTCTGGAGAAGTCGGCGTTCGCCGCGATTGCGATCTGTTGATATTGGCAGGCTTGCGCGACATATAAGAGCTCTTATATTATATAAGTGATCTGATATTATCACGAGGTGTACCGGAATGTCTCATGCCCGCAGCGAATACGACGACTTCAAGCGCATCGCGCCCGACGCGTATGATCTGGTGCTGGCGCTAGGGCAGGTGGCGGCCAAGGCCGGCCTCGACAAGTCCCTTCTGGAACTCGTCAAGCTGCGCGTCTCCCAGATCAATGGCTGTGCGTTCTGCGTGCAGCATCACATCCTGCTCTCGGAGCGGATCGGGGTCGCCGTCGACAAGCTCAACCTGGTCGCGGTCTGGCGCGAGGCGCCGATCTTTTCCGCGCGGGAGCGTGCCGCGCTGGCCTGGGCGGAGGCGCTGACCCGGCTGCCGAACGGTGTCGGCGACGAAGTCTATGCCGAGGCCTGTGGCGAGTTTTCCGAGAGTGAGCTGATCTATCTGACATCGGCGATCGCCTCGATCAACGTCTGGAACAGGTTTGGCGCGGCCTATCGCTGGACCCCGGCCCAGCGCCCGGTTGCGGCCTGATCGAACAAGGAAGGTGGTCATGACGACGCTGAGTTTGGGGGCGGTATCGCGGCCGGGTCCGTCGCGCGCGACGATGCTGGCCGTAGTGGGCTCGCCGGGGCGCTGGCGATCGGCGAGGTCCTGCCGTTGACGATGGACAGCGTGTCCACTGCGCTGGCGCCACTCTGCGCCACGGCCGCGGAGAGTTCGCCGCTGGACAAGGTCGAACCCATCGGCTCCTACCCGCTCCCCAATGTGCCGGGCAAGCGCGTCACCATCGTCCGGGTCTTTTACGGACCTGGCGGCTTCTCGCGGCCACATCGCCACGCCGGTTCGGTCACCGCCTACATCACCAAAGGCGAGATCCGCTCGCAACTTGGCGGGGGCGCGGTCGAAACCTTCGGCGTCGGCCAATCCTTCTTCGAGCCGCCGGGGTCGACGCATCTCGTATCGGCCAATGCCAGCGCCACGGAGCCTGCGGAACTGATCGCGGTGTTCGTGGCGGACGAAGGCGCGCAACTGACGACCTATCTGGACTAGGTCGGCGGTCTTCCAGCTGCATCCAGCATCGTCCGAGCCTATCAGTCAGACCGTGATCCCCTCAATCGCTTCCACGCGGGGGCGAGAGCGTATTCGACTGCGGGAATTGCGAGCGCGCCGACAATCAGTCCAAGCACGCCCGAGATCAGCGCCTCGACCGTCCACGCGATGACGCCTGCAACGGATGGGAGTGCGTGCGCCGCTGCTTCGGTGGCGGCATGCACCGTGTGACCGATCGCAGGCGGGCCGTATTGCTCGATGCCGTGCAGGATGATGCCGCCGCCGACCCAGATCATGGCCGCGGTGCCGATGATGCTCAGGACGAGCAGGAAGCCCGGCATGCCGCGAACCAGCCCGCGTCCGACCAGGCGGATTACGCTTCCCAAAGCTGAGGCCGCGTCGTAGCGCGCAAGGGCCAGGCCGACATCGTCCGCCTTCACGATCAGTGCGACGACGCCATAGACGCCAACCGTGATGAAAAATCCGACCAGCGCGAGCACCAGCGCCTGCGTCCAGATATTGCCTGCCGGGAGGGCCGCCAGCGTGATCGCCATGATCTCCGCCGACAGAATGAAATCCGTCTTGATGGCGCCCGCGACCTTCGCGTCCTCGACCGACCGGGCGTTCGACGCTGTCGGCTGAAGCTGAGCCTGGTCGTGGTGCGACCGATGGGGCATCACGGCTTCCAGCACTTTCTCGGCGCCCTCGTAGCAGAGAAATGCTCCGCCGAGCATCAGCAGAGGCGTCACCGCGGCGGGCAGGAAATAGCCAAGCAGCAAGGCAACCGGAAGCAGGATCAGCAGTTTGTTGCGCAGCGATCCGAGTGCGATCTTGCCGACGATCGGCAACTCGCGTTGCGACGCAAAGCCGATGACATAGTTGGGCGTGACGGCGGCGTCGTCGATCACCACGCCGGCCGCCTTGGTTCCCGCTTTGGCCGCCTGGCCCGCGACATCGTCGAGCGAGGCTGCTGCCACCTTTGCAATCGCCGCGATGTCGTCGAGAAGACCGATCAGTCCGACACTCATCAACCCTGTCCTTCGTGTTTCGAGCCGCATCCGGGTAAGACAACGCGCTCGGCGTTGGAACGAGCCAGGTCTCAATTCTCGTCGCTGCTCGAACCCTCGCGGGGGTCGGGCTTGATGACATCTTCAGGTCGTGCATGGGCGACCGGTTGCGGCGAAACGGCGATTTCGGGACCGATCTCCCGCCCGCGGGCATGGATCAGACGCTCATAAGCCGAAATGAGCGTGACATAGGGGTTGACCCAGATCCAGCCGTCGCGCGTGAACACCTGGACGTCGAAATGCAGGTGCATCGACGTGCCGGCGGGACGATCGAGATAGTTGGAGACCACGCCGATCTTCTCGCCCTCCTGGACGATGCGTCCGTTGAGGACGCCGTCGGCATTCAGGGCCTGCGGATTCATATGCATGTAGCGGAAGCGAATGTGCTCGGTCCGGCTGTTGACTTCGAGGATCGCGGCCTGATCCTTGGAGGCGCGGATCACCGTGGCATCGCGCACCGCGACGACGGCGCGCTGCTTGGGATCGCATGGCTCGCGGCCTTCGCCTGGCGGCGGGCACTCGGCGGCGCGAATGTCCTCGCCCTGGTGGCCGTAGCCGCCGGCGCATTGCCAGACCTCGAAACTGCGGGACTCGCAGAAATTGTCACGCCATGGGTAGGAGGTGGGTCCTTCGCCCTTGTCGCGCTTGGCGTAGGATTGCGAGCGGACGAAGGCGGGCGCCTTCTCAAGCGGGAAGCGGACCTGCGAATAGGCCATCACGTCGGGATGGCCGGCCTTGTTGCGGTAGCCGGTGTTCGGAATGATGTCCCCGCTGGGCCGATAGGTGAAGTCGGCCGAGCGCTCCGCAGGGCGCTCGATCAGGCTCGAGGCAATGTCCGTCAGCGGCCGCTTGCGCTGTCCGCCCGCGATGCGCAGCGCCTTCAGGAATCGTTCGGCGACGGGATAGGCTTCCTTGCAGGCCAGCCGTCGCGGCTTGGCGACGCTGTCCAGACACTGGATCGACACCACATAGGGGATCCCGAAGCGGGTGAAGGCGTAGCGGACATACCCTTCGCGGATGAATTTGCGCAGATCAGGATAGAGCGCGGCAAGCTGCTTCACCGGCTCGCCCTTGCCGCCAAGCGGATCGGCGATGTCGTAGATCAGTGCCGATCCGGTGATCTGAACCTCGACCGGCTTTGCGAAGACGCGCACTGGCATGCCGTCGCCGACGCCAGGATCGAGCGAGAAGGATGCGCTGTAGCCCGCCGGGCCTGCATCGAACATGTCGACCGGGCTGAAATCGGCCTGGAAGCGCGGCAACGGCAAGATCTGTGGGGTGCCGCTGCGACGGGCTTCCTGATAGGCGGCGGCGTCGAAGGGCAGCAGCACCGGGACCGGGCTGCGGGCGATGCCGGTGAAGAATTGCGAGGAGATCGCGTTGAGCTGCACCAGCGCGGGCGTGGCGCGCGGATCGTAACGCGGCACCGAGCGGCGCGGCGCGAAGATGAAGTCCTCCGCAACCTGTGGCCGGCTGTTGATCTCTGTACGGAGCTGGTCGAGGGCTGCGCGCCAGTCCACGCGCAGGCCTGTGAGCGAGGGGCTGCGGAACTCATCCGCAGCCAGGGGACATGCCGTGAGAATCGAAACTGGCGCCAGCAGAAGCGAGACGAAGCGGAGAATCTTCCCAACCACTGCCTCGCCCCCCGGCGATACCTGCTCGCTTCCGGCCCCTTGGTCAGTCCTTGGCGCGTTCCGCGTAGGACCCGTCTTCGGTCATCACCACGACGCGGGTGCCGACCGTGATGTGCGGGGGCACGGTGGTGCGAACGCCGTTGGACAGAACGGCGGGCTTGTAGGAAGAGGAGGCCGTCTGGCCCTTGGTCACCGGCTCGGTGTCGACAACTTCGAGCGTCACGCGCTGCGGCAGCGCGATCGAGACCGGGTTGGTGTCGTGCATGGACAGCTTGACGGTCATGCTCTCCTGCAGATAGGCAGCGGCGTCCCCGACGACATCCTTGGGAACCTGGACCTGATCGTAGGTCTCGGGATTCATGAAATGGTAGCCGTCGGCGTCTTCATAGAGGAAGGTGTAGTTGCGCTCTTCGATCGTGGCCTTCTCGACCTGATCAGTGGTCTTGTAGCGTTCGGAGATCTTTACCCCGTCCGAGATTCGGCGCATTTCGATCTGGCTGACCGGGGTGCCCTTGCCGGGATGGATGTTCTCGGCGCTCACGACGACATAAAGTTTGCCGTCTTGCTCGATCACGTTGCCCTTGCGAATAGAACTGGCGATGACTCTCAAAGCTGTATTTCCTGCTTGCTTGGCCCGGCACCGGCCAGGACGTGGTCAAATCGATGGGCGGGCTGAGGCTCAAGACCGGGCCTCGGCGCCCGTTTCGGGCCGCAACATAGCGATTTTGCCGTTGGATGCCAGCCTTTTGCTGGGTGGCGAGGGCGTGGGTTAATGGCTGGGGACAAGCCGATCTCGCCGTTCTGGTCGCCCTCGCGACACCTCGACCGCCGCCCATTTCTGCAGGCGAGGGGGGCCATCATGGGCGCTGTACGGGGGTTTTTCACCGAGCAGGGCTTCGTCGAGGTCGAAACCTCCGTGCTTCAGGTCTCCCCCGGCAACGAGACCCATCTGCATGCCCCCCGGACCGAGCTCGCCCGGCCGGACGGCAGTCGTGCCACCCGTTACCTGCGCACTTCGCCCGAATTCGCCTGCAAGAAGCTGCTGGCGGCTGGGGAAGAGCGGATTTTCGAGTTCGCCCGGGTCTTTCGCGACCGCGAGCGGGGCGACCTGCATCTGCCTGAATTCACCATGCTGGAATGGTACCGGGCGGGTGCGCCCTATGACGCCATCATGGCCGATTGTGTGGTCGTCATCGCCCGTGCGGCGCAGGCGACCGGGATCGGGACCTTCTCGTTTCGCGGCCGGACTGCGGACCCCTTCGCGGAGCCGGAACTGCTCACGGTCGCCGGCGCCTTCGCGCGCTTTGCCGGGATCGACCTGCTCGCGACCATTGCCGGCAGTGAAGGAGATCGCGCCGCGCTCGCCCGCGCGGCCGCCGGCAAGGTCCGCATTGCCGACGACGACACCTGGTCCGATATCTTCAGCAAGGTGCTGGTCGAGCATGTCGAGCCGCAACTGGGGCAGGGTCGTTTGACCGTTCTGTTCGAATATCCATCTCCGGAAGCGGCGCTCGCGCGGGTCACGCAGGGGGACGCGCGTGTCGCCGAGCGGTTCGAGGTCTATGCCTGCGGCGTTGAACTCGCCAACGGGTTCGGCGAGCTGACCGACGCAGATGAGCAGCGCCGGCGATTCACAGAGGCCATGGCCGAGAAGCAGCGCCGCTACGGCGAGGCTTATCCGCTCGACGAGGATTTCCTGGTTGCCGTCGCCGCGATGCCCGAGGCGAGCGGCGTCGCGCTTGGTTTCGACCGGCTGGTGATGCTGGCGAGCGGTGCATCGCGGATCGATCAGGTCGTGTGGACGCCGCCGGTACATGAACATTAGTGGGCGCATGACCAAAACCCATCCCTTACGAACGCTGCGCGAACCCGCCGAACTGGTCGCCGAGAGGCTTGCTCCGGCCGAGGCCTTGCCGGCGCTGGAGCGCGTTGCGGCGCGCTATGCAGTTGCCGTCACGCCGGCGCTGCTTGACCTGATCGACCGCGCCGATCCCGATGATCCCATTGCCCGTCAGTTCATTCCGAGCGCGGCCGAACTCGCCAGCCAGCCGGGCGAAAATGCTGATCCGATCGGCGATCATCCGCATTCGCCCGTCCCCGGCATCGTGCATCGCTATCCCGACCGCGTGCTGTTCAAGCTCGTTCACGTCTGTGCGGTCTATTGCCGCTTCTGCTTCCGGCGCGAGATGGTCGGCCCCGGCAAGGACAATGCCCTCTCCGATGCCGCCTATCGCGCCGCGATCGACTACATCCGCTCCCATGGCGAGATCTGGGAGGTGATCCTGACCGGCGGCGATCCCCTGATGCTGGCGCCGCGCCGCATGCGCGAGATCATGGCCGATCTCGCCGCGATCGATCACGTCAAGGTCATCCGCCTGCACACCCGCCTGCCCGTGGCCGACCCGGCCCGCATCAGCGACGAGATGGTTGCGGCGCTCAAGGTCGATGGGGCGACGACCTGGGTTGCGCTGCATGCCAATCATGCGCGCGAACTGACCGGGCCGGCCCGCCAAGCCTGCGCGCGGCTGGTCGATGCCGGAATTCCCATGGTGAGCCAGTCGGTGCTCTTGCGCGGCGTCAATGACAACTTCGCCGCTTTGTCGGATCTGATGCGAGCGTTCGTCGAATGCCGGATCAAGCCCTATTACCTGCATCACGGCGATCTCGCGCCGGGCACCGCGCATCTGCGCACGACCCTGGCGGAAGGACAGGATCTGATGCGGCAATTGCGGGGGCGGGTGTCCGGATTGTGTCAGCCGGACTATGTGATCGACATTCCCGGCGGTGCAGGCAAGTCGCCGGTCGGGCCGAATTACGTGTCGGAGTCACGGGATATCGCGGCCGACGCGGGTGATGCGGAACTGAAAACGCGCTATCGTATCGTCGATTATTGCGGCGACGTACATCTCTACCCACCCGAGACCTGAGTCTCGGGGCAGACGGAAGCCGGCTCGCGGAATGGAGGACAAGACATGAAGAAGATCATGATGGCAGCATCGCTCGTGGTCTTGCTCGGGAGCGGCGCGGCGATCGCGCAGACCGGCACCGCGAAGGGGTCGAATTCGGGCGGTGCGACCTCGGGGGCCCTTCCGCAAGCGCCGGTCGGACACCGCCAGCCGCGCGCCAGCGACGTGCCCAGCGAGAAGAATCTGAGCGATCCGAACAATCCCGTGAACAAGGAAGACGCGGCGCTCGACAAGAAGATCAAGAGCATCTGCCGCGGCTGCTGAGCCGCGACAAAGGCGGGCAGGGCGCGACAGTTCGGCCCCGCCCGCATGCTTTTGCCGGGCCTAAGCCGAGCGCTCGTGAAGCCCCGCGCGCTTGCTGTTGCGGCGGATCTCGACCGCGTCGGCGAGTTGCTCGAGCACGGTCGCGGTGGTCGTCCAGTCGATGCAGCCGTCGGTGATGCTCTGGCCGTAGACCAGAGGCTGGTCCGCAACCACGTCCTGGCGACCGGCGACCAGATTGCTCTCGATCATCACGCCCATGATGCGGCTCTCGCCCCCCGAGATCTGGCCGGCGATGTCGGCCATGACGAGCGGCTGGTTCTCCGGCTTCTTGCTCGAATTGGCGTGGCTCGCGTCCACCATCACCAGCGGCGCGACGCCGGACTTCGCGAGTTCGTTGCAGGCCGCGGCGACGCTCGCCGCATCGTAGTTCGGCTTGCTGCCGCCGCGCAGGATGATGTGGCAGTCCTCATTGCCAGCGGTCGAGGCGATCGCCGAGCGCCCACGCTTGGTCACCGCCATGAAATGATGCGGGTGCGAGGCCGACTTCACCGCGTCGGCGGCGATCCGCACATTGCCGTCGGTGCCGTTCTTGAAGCCGACCGGGCAGGACAGCCCCGATGCCAGTTCGCGATGGATCTGGCTCTCGGTCGTGCGGGCGCCGATCGCCGCCCACGAGACCAGATCGGCAATGTATTGCGGCGTCGTCATGTCGAGGAATTCGGTGCCGGCGGGCAGGCCGAGATTGTTCACGGCCGACAGCACGTTGCGCGCCAGCCGCAGGCCCTTGTTGATGTCGAAGCTGCCGTCGAGATCGGGATCGTTGATCAGGCCCTTCCAGCCGACGGTGGTGCGGGGCTTCTCGAAATAGACGCGCATCACGATCTCAAGCTGGTCGGCGAGCTCCTCGCGCAATTTCGCGAGACGCTCGGCGTAGTCGAGCGCGGCCTTGGGATCGTGCACCGAGCAGGGGCCGACCACCACCAGGAGGCGGTCGTCCTGGCCGGTCAGGATGGCGTGGATCGCGTTGCGCGCCGCCATGACCACGCGGGTCGCGGTCAGCGTGCGCGGGACTTCCCGCATCACCTCTTCCGGGGTGCTCAGTTCTTTCAGTTCGCGGATACGAAGATCGTCGGTCGTGCTCAGCACGGCGGGCTCCTGTCTGTTTCGAACCTGCCGGCAATAAAAAAGCCGCCAGGTCTGGCGGCTTGTTCGGACGTTTGCTGCAATGTGTCAGATTGAGCGCGATCCTCCCGCCGCCAGCGAGCTGTCGAAGCTAAAGTACCAATAATAGCTGGTGGCGACGGTGATCATGGTTCGCTCTATAGCGTGCCGGCTTCGGCTTGTCACCCCCCAAAAGGGCTGGGGCGGGGCCCGCTCAGCCGGCGCCCTTGCGTGCTGCGAGCGCAATCCCGATCAGGCTCGCCCCGCCGAACAGCAGATTGATGCCGACGAGAACGCCGATCGCCCATTCTGCCGAACTCGGCAGGCCCGCGATCACCATGAAGGAGATGGCGATGTCGACGAGACCCGAAATCAGCAGCCACGACCAGCGGCCGCTGAGCTCGCGGCGGTGCTCCAGCGCGTACATGATGGTGGTGACGCCCTCTGCAAGGAAATAGGCGCCGAGCACGATCGTCAGCGTCAGCACGCCCTGCACCGGGCGCGCCAGCAGGATGCCACCGGCGAGCACGGCGAGCGCCGCCGAGATCAGCGACCACCAGAAGCCCGGCGTGTTGCGCGCCCAGTAGGTGGCGATCAGCCCGCCGATGCCGCTGATCAGGAACATCCAGCCCAGGAAGATCGCCGTCGCAAGGCTCGCGAGCGGCGGCAGCACCAGGGCGGCGACGCCGAGCACGACCAGCAGGATGCCTTCGAACAGGAAAGCCTTCCAATGCGACTTGACCGCCTCGCTCATGGCGGTTTGCAGCCGCGAAAATTCTTCAGGCATGGTCATCTGCAGGCTCCCGTTCCAAAATCGTGCGCGCAGTCTATGCCGCCGCGGGCCGGCTGGCCATTGTCGTGGATCAATGTCCGCCATGCGCGGACGAAAAACCCTCTCCGCCGGTGCGGATGCGGTTGCGGCCGAGAACGTAGATCGCCGTCGTGACAACCAGAAGAGCGAGGCCGAGCAGAATCGACAAGAATCCGATCGGGATCAGCGCCAGCGTGAGATTGCGTTCGGGATTGATCAGCCAGTGATGGATCGAGGTCAGCACGAAGGCGAGGCCGAGAAAGCCCACGCCGCCGCCGGCGAGCCACAGCGCCCACATCCGCCGCAACTGGCTGAGGCGCTCGCGGGCGATCTCGGTGCGGGGCGCATGGTGGCGCGCAACGCGGCGCACCAGCCGGATCGCGAAGGCGATCGAACTGAAACCGATCAGGAGGCTGGCAGCGCCCAGCCATATCCGAAGGGTCGGATCGAGATCGGGCATGCGCTGCAGGGCGAGCAACGGAAAGTCGAAGGCCGAATGCAGGGCGAGAGGGCCGGCCAGCATCAGAAGCCGGCTCGACAAGCGCGCCCAGTCGCGATTGTGGCGATTGGCGCCGAGCGCCGTGCCGGCCCGCGCGATGGTCAGATAGGCACCTGCGATGATCCCGAGCGCGCCGTGAAACGGAACGGTCAGCACGCTGCGCAGCGCCGCCAGCGAGCGCCACATGTCGGCATGCTGGACGAGATAGGCGAGGTTCTCATAGGCGGCGAAGCCGAGCCCCACCGCGGCGCCATAGACCACGGTGTCCATGGGGTTGGCGAAGGTCCGCCGCTTGGTCGAGGAAACCAGCACGATCGCGACCACCTTGACCGCTTCCTCGGGAAGGGCGACGCCGAAGATCGAATGCATGGCCAGCTCGGCCCAGGGGTTGTCGGGGGCCTCGACCATCCTGGCGAAGGGCGCGCGGGCGAAGCCGAGCAAGGAGATGCTCGCCGCTCCGAGCAGGAACGCGGTCCAGACCTGCGCTGGCGGGCCTGGGCGCTCCTCCGCGGCGATCACCAGCCACAGCATCAACAGGGCCGGGGCGATGGCCGCGGTTCCGATGACGGTGGGCAACGCTTCAATCAGGTACATCGGCGCCGAAAATAGGTTCCCTAGCCCAGCTAATCTACGTCGATCGATGCGACCATGTGTCATGGACTCGCTGTCGGGCCGCTGAACGGGCCTGACAGCGTTCGTTCATCCACATCCGCGCAGAACGGCGACAAGGCAAGCACAATCAATCGGCTGCGGCGACTGCCTCGTCAAAAGCTCCAATCAGGCCGTGAGGCCGCCCGCTGAAGCCAATGCCAGGTCTTATCAAGGCATAGCAGCCAGTTGCGGGAGTCGCGGTTGCGGACGGGCTTGCCTATTCGCGTTCCCTTGCGCGCCGGCGGGGCGAGGCGGTGATCCGGCGGGTCCGCATCTGCTCCAGCTCCCAGACGGCGCGCACGAGGCATGGGCCGAGACAGGCGATGATGAGGAGCAGCAGGATGGTTTGGTGGAAATAAGCGATCTCTGTCATGCCATGCACTAAGCAACGCACATGCCACGAGTTCCCGGAACGGCCTGCGTTCCGCGCAAGGCCATCTTGTCAAGGACGAGGGTTGGCGGGACTGCGAATCGACCCCCGCGGTCCGCGAGCTCAGTGCGACCAGCTCGGCTGCGCCTCGGGTGCGACGTCGAAAGCGCCGAGGTGAAATTCCTCGCCGGGCGACTGGTCCGGCGCGAGCGGATTGGCCAGCAGCGTGAAGGCGGCGTTCGGATATTGCTTCCAGATGTCGAGGTCGCCGGCGGTGATGGTGAGCCAGCCGAACGTGTACATGTAGCGTCCGGGCGTGGTGACCCGGCCAACCCGGTCCCAGGTGATCTTGTCGACGGCCATCCGGTCCCCCCGATCGCGAGCCTTCAAGGTACGTCCGGCGTCTGGCGCGGACGCCGAAGGCTGAGCGCGCATTTTGGCCACGGCGTGGCGGAGTTGCGGAGGCAAGATGGATTCAGGCCGGTCGCGGCAGCGGCGAGCGAACGATCAGCCGGACCAATTCGTCGCGCTTCTGCTTCTCGGCGAACTTGACCGCAAAGCCGTTGTCGAACTTGCGGATGACGCGTCCGACGCAGGCCCCGGCCGCGAGCGGCGTCCCGACCGGAGGATCATATTCGGCGGACACCGCAACGCCCGTGGTCGAGACGTCGATGATGAAGCAGGAATGCACATTGCCGTCGGCGAGCGTCAGGAAGGCGTGGGAGACCTGCGGCACGAAGCGGGCGTCCCGCCGCAGCTCCTTGATGCTGGCATCCTTCTGCTTCTTCTCCAGCCAGGTCAGCTTCTCCGACATCCAGGCGCGCCGCGCCCGCGTCATTTCCAGCTCCATCAGGAAGCCCGTCTGCAGCGTCGCGCTGATGGTGCACTGGAACTTGCCGAAATCCTGGAAGTAGGAAGTCACGCGCTCGCCGATCTTGCCGACGACGGGCACGTCCACGATCATCCGGAACGGCGAGACGCGCTTGGTGCGGCAGGCAAAGTTCCGCAACCGGCCTTCGCAATCGTACCAGCGTTGCAGCGAGTAGCTTCCGCCCACGCTGACGTCCACCGCACGTTGTCTGAGAAATTCCGCAAGGGACATGAGGGCCAGCCGTGGTTCGGATGAATTCCGTAATTTCACGTACCGCCGAGACATCTAAGCGAGTGATACCGCCACTCGGGAGCAGGGGTAAATTTTCGGTAAATGGGCGAGCCGGTAGGAGACCGGGGACGGCACGACATGACCGGCGCCATTTGCGCGGCATGCCTCAGTGCCAATGGGCCAAATGCGATTGATGCTGTTCAAAAGCCGTCGCGGCTCGAAGACGTCAGGGCGAGCCTTGAGGATGCGGGCGCTATGGCGCTCCCTAGCGGAATCGAACCGCTCTCTCCACCGTGAAAGGGTGGCGTCCTAACCGATAGACGAAGGGAGCAAACGCGGGGCCATGCCGTTTGCCACGGCGCAGCCGCCTGCCGGCCGAGTCGTTGCCGGCGGCTTGCAGCGGGCGAACGTATAGTGGCGTTTGCGCGCGACGGCAAGCCGTTCCGGACAGGCCTCGGACGGGCGGTGGACAGCCGCAGGCCCGGGCTAATTCGGATGGAGAATTCAACGGTTTATTAGGGGCCCCTGAGCTAGCGCTGGAGCGGGAGATCGTTCACGCCATGCCTCAGCCCAAGAAGCGCGCGGCCCGCAAGCTGCTGTCGCGACACGCCTGGATCACGCTCGAGGGCGGGTTCGCGGCGCGGCATTGCCTGGTCGACGACATCTCGAGCTCCGGCGCCAGGATCACGCTGGACGAGGACGCCAGCCAGCTGCCGGGCGTGATCCGGATGGGATTTGCCCGCGATGCCCGCACCGGGCGGAGCTGCCAGGTGGTCTGGCGCCGCGGCAACTCGGCCGGGGTCAGGTTCCTCTGACGGCGCAAGCCGCCGCATGGCGCGCGGCGGCCGCCCGCGCTACAAGGCCCCGATGCGCACCTGTGTTGTCGCCCTTGTTCTCGTCCCGTTTGCCGCCGCGCCCCTGCGCGCCACGGAGACGTTGCGGCTGCCGCCGTCCGGCAAGGCGCTGCCGCTGAAGGGCGCCGGCGGCGCCGGCAAGGCCAATGCCTGTGCCTCCTACGGGCCGCGCTTCGTCATGGTCGAGGGCACCGGCACCTGCGTCAGGATCGGCGGCTCGATCAGCATCGACACCACGATCCGGCGCTGAGGCCGCGCATGCCTGCGGACCTGCTGCGGCTCGATATCCTTGTTCCCGTCCTGATGTATTGCGCGCTGCTGTGGTGGATCGGCCGCGGGCTGAGCTGGCCCGCGCGGCTCGGCACCGCCGCCGTCACGCTGGTCCTGATCGCCATCGTGGTGCTGGTCGAGCGCGGCTGGCGCTAGCCCCGCACCAGGCGTGCCAAAACAACCCCATGCAAAGGAACGTCAAGTCCTTCCCTGCGGCCGGCGCGTTGTGGCCCAAAGAGACATTTTCTTTTTAAATTGAAGGGCTTGGAGGCTTTTGGCGCTCACGACATCGGCGGGGCGACATAGCGGGCGTAACCGGGCCGTTTGGCGAGGTCGGCGAGCCAGCGGGTCAAATGCGGCTGCGGGGGCCGCGTGATGCCCTCGACGCCGAGCCAGCGCCGCGCATAGGCGCCGAGCGCGAGATCGGCGAGGGTGAAGGCGTCGCCCTCCAGACAGGGACGGCCCGCCAGAAGGCGATCGGCGATCGCCCAGACTTCGGCTGCGGCATCGGCATCCTTCTGGATCTGGACCATGTCGCGCTCGGCAGGCGGGGTGCGCACGATGCCCCAGAATACCGGGCGGTCGACCGGCTGCACCGTCGACAGGGTCCAGTCCAGCCAGCGCTCGACGCCGGCGCGGCGCTGCGGCGCCTCCGGATAGATCGGCGTGCCGCGCCCATGGGCGAGGCAGAGATAGCGCATGATGGCGTTCGACTCCCACAGCACGAAATCGCCCTCGACCAGCGTCGGGATCCGCGCATTGGGATTCATCGCCAGATATTCGGCCTCGCGCGTCTTGCCGTATTGCATGCCGGCATCGATGCGTGTGAAGGGCAGGTCGAGCTCGGCCAGGCACCACAGCACTTTCTGCACATTGACCGAATTGGCGCGGCCCCAGATCGTGAGCGTGTGGTCCGGCATGAATTCCTCCCGCGGGGCTCTTGCAGCCGTTGCCCGCATGGAGCGAAGCGCAATGCGGGGGGACGTCTGCAGCTGTTGTACGTCGATAGCGGAATTTGCGCGCAACGGCGATGGGTTTGCGGCGAGCCCCTCATGCGAAAAGCTCCGCCCGGGGGGCGGAGCTTTGAATTGCAGGCCGGTCGAAGCTCAGTGGCCGAAGAACAGCCACAGCAGAATGATCACCGGAATCGGCACGCCCAGCATCCACAACAATAATCCACGTCCCATGTCTTCCTCCTCGATCCTGTTGTCGGGAGGTGAACGCATGCGGCGCGGGCTTGTTCCAGGAGTGCGCGCGCTTACCAGTGGCCGGTGTTCGGCATCGAGGCCCAGGGCTCCTGGGGCGGCTTCGGATCGCCCTTCTGCAGCAGTTCGATCGAGTGCAGATCCGGCGACCGGACGAAGGCCATGTTGCCGTCGCGCGGCGGCCGGTTGATGGTGACGCCGGCCTTCATCAGCTTCTCGCAGGTGGCGTAGATGTCGTCGACCTCATAGGCGAGATGGCCGAAGAAGCGGTCCTCGCCGTACTTCTCCTCGTCCCAGTTCCAGGTGAGCTCGACCAGCGGCGCGCCGCGGGTCGGCGGCTGGCTCTTCAACGCATCGAGGTCGTCGGCCGAGCACAGGAACACCAGCGTGAACCGCCCCTTCTCGTTCTCGATCCGTCGTACCTCCTTCAGACCGAACGCATCGACATAGAATTTCAGCGCGACGTCGAGATCGCGCACGCGCAGCATGGTGTGGAGAAAACGCATGGTCCAAAGCTCCTTGGGTGTCTTGATGGGTCGTGAGAGAGGGGCTCGTCGAGGCACCAGATAGCAGTAAAATCGATCGAGGGCACTGCCATGCGTGCGCGTCACGCGCCGGCCAAACTCACTTTGTCATGATGTTTCATGTCTCGAATCCCGGGCCGACATGGCCGTCCAGAACGCATCGGTGCACGCCCCCTAACGCCGCGCTCCTTCCTTGCCGCGCCTTGTCTCCTCAGCCTCGTCCACGAGCTTCAACGCGGCGCCGTCATAGCTCAGCTTCAGCCCGCGGCCGACGATCCAGATCCATCCCTCCCGGGCGTCCTTCGTCGGCTGGGCGTTGAACTGGTCGGAGATCGATTTGACGGCGGCGTCCTGCGAACCCGGATTTTTCAGGTTCGCCGTGACGCGCCAGATGGGGTGCCTGGCGTCGGCCTCGTCGCGGTCGATGGTCACCTTCGCATCATCAATGGCGCATTCGAGAGTGTAGGAGTCGCGGAGCTGAAGGCAGCGATAGCGGCGCTGCGTGATGAGCTTGCTCGTTTCCTCGAACGTCATGCCGGGTGAAAAGCCGAGGATGTCGGACTTCTTCACGAGGGCGAGCGAGGCTGGCTTCAGAAAGTCCGGCTGGATCGCCACGAGGGCAGCAATGGCAACAACGATCAAACCGGCAATCACAATGGCAATCTTCATCAGTCCCTCGCGCAAGACGCTCGACCATACAACAGGCGCAGCATCGTGCCAGTCAGGCTTATACGTCATCTCAGTTGGTCGACGCTGAGATGGATTGGGCCACAGTGCTGGGCTTCACCCGCGGGTGAGGCACGAGGGTGCCTGTGACGGGGCGTTTGCCGTGGCACCTCCAAGAAGTCCTCAGATCAATATTTACAACCCTTGGATGCATCACTAGGTTGTTTTCGTTGGTGTCGTGAACTTTAGAAATTCAAAGTCCCTATCATCAGTTTGCGAGATTCTTTCATGCACCTGATCGCATTGATCGTTTTTTTTGGTCTTGCTCTGGGCGCACAAGCCGTCGCGGAGCAAAAATCCAGCAAGGCAGCGGCCAAGCCGAAAACATGTACTTACGACGAATGTGTTTCGGTCAACAAAGCTCGCGGGTGGGATAGTTCGGCCGTCAGCCGATGGTGCACCGCCAATCCCGGCAAGTGTGACAATTGAAGACCAGCGAATAGCCCATTCGACCCATTCACACCAACGTTATAGCTTTGCAACAGGAGAGCTAAGTGCGTTTGACATTAACGATTTTTGTCGCCCCGCTCGCTGCGTCGTGGTTTGTCGCACCGGCCCAGGCAGCCGGTAGCATGGACAAGTGCACGGCCTCAGGCTTCTCGACCTCTTGCTGTTCGCAGGCGCAGTCGAAAGGTCTGTTTGCCGGTGACGACACCAGTTCGGTTGCCATGCGCTGGGACTTCCTCGGCAAGTGCAAGGCGCGCGAGGATCAGAAGGGCAAAAAATAGAGTCGAGATTGGGGGGTAGGATAGGCTGCTGCACTTCGTCCCGATTGGCCTGTTACAGCCGAAGCTGTCACCGAAATTATCGTGTCTCACTTTAGGGGCAGTCCACTCCCGTCGCCGGAATCCAGAAAAAAACCGCCCCTGGCTTGACCAGGAGCGGCTTTCGAAACGTCGGCGGTCAGCCTTAGTGGCCGGTCCCGGGCTTGCCGGGCTTCGGCGCCTTGCCGTCCTCGATGCGGCCCTCGTTGCGGAGGTCGCGGCCTTCCTGGGCCTTCTGCTGGCTCTCGGCCGACTTGCCGTGCTCGTAGAGCTCTTCCTTGACGTAACCGGCAGCTTCCTTCGCTTTACCTTCGATGCTCATGATGTTCTCCTGTTGTGGAGAGGCAACGCGAAGGCGCGGGGACGGTTCCGGGATCGGGTGTCGCAGGTGAAGCGAGGTGAGGGACGAGCAGTGCTTCGGGTTCAGAGATGCGACATGCGGTTCGCGGCATGACCCCATCTGGTGAATTGCGGGCGGCGCTCGGCCGACGCCTGACGGAGCGCTGGCGTGCCGAAGGCGGCGACGGACAGATCGACGTGCGCGCGGACGTGCCGCTGGAAAGTCCTCCGCACCGGATCTCCGTGGCGCGCGGCCGCGACGATGTTCGCGTGTGCTGCCATGACCGGGTCCTGACCAATCCCAACGAGGCCTTTCACCGCGTCTGGGCGATCCTCGACCTGGTCGGCGACGTCGCCGAGGCGAGCGGCGCAACCTTGCAGGCGGATGTGTCGGATGGCGAGGAGGGCGAGGGCGGGCTGATCGGCTTCTGCAGCCGCGATCCCGACTCCATTCTGGTGCCCGACTACGTCTTCGTGCGCACGCGCGGCTATCACGCCCAGCGGGTTCTGGCGCGCGTGAACGCCAACGACTGGTCCGCGCGCAGCGACGCCATCGTCTGGCGCGGCACCAGCACGGGCGCGGGCCTCGTGGCCAAGCCGGAACTCTCGGCCGCCGATCCCGCCCTGATCGCGCGCACCCGGCTCTGTCTCGCCCTGAAGGACGTGCCGGGGACGGATGCCAGGCTGAGCGCGGTCGCGCAGACGCCGGACACCGCGCGCGACATCGCGCGCCTCTCGCAGGCCGGGCTGCTCGGCGACTACATTTCGCCGATCGCCTGGTACGGCTTCAAGTTCGCCATCGACATCGACGGCAATTGCAACGCCTTCGCCAATCTCTTCACGCGCCTGCTGATGGGCTGCTGCGTGCTCAAGGTCGCATCCGCGGCGGGATACCGGCAATGGTACTATGGCGATCTGAAGCCATGGGTGCACTACGTGCCGGTGGCGGCTGATCTGTCGGATCTCCGCGACATCATCGCCTGGTGCCGCGCGCACCCGGCCGAATGCCGCAGCATTGCCGCGCAGGGGCAGGCCCTTGCCCTTTCGCGCGACTTCGCGACGGAAATGGCGGCGGCGCGCGCCAATCTCGCGCACGAACTAAGCGAGCGCCGGCTGCGCGGGCCGCCGTCACGCGCGGCAGGCTGAAGCCTGCCGCCGCGCCTCGTCCTGGCAAGCTACGCTGCGAGCCGCTGCTCCACCGGCGCGGTGAGCAGCTTCAGTACTTCCGCGTGCTCGAGATCCGGAACCGCGATGGCGGTGTGGCTGTAGACGGCATGTGTGCGCGATTTTGCGATGTTGTCGAGGATCTCGCCGCCCTTCACGACATGAAGGCCCATGCCTTCCGCGGTGGGGAAGATCGCGAGCACCACGTCATAGGCTGCAATCACGGACCGCAGCGCCGCGGCCTTGTCTTCGGCGACGTCGATGAAAATGCGAACGTCCGCTGCGAGTTCACGCAGCTCGTCAAAATTCAGCACTGTGGGGTACTCCAACGCAACAGGTTACTGAGGCGGAGAGTGGAGTTGTTAGGTTACCGAAGTCTCAACAATGCGAACGATGTCCGAGGTTTCACGATGAGGTGACGCGAGAGACGCAGATGTCCACAGGCCATGCAGCCGCGCACGCCGGCCGGGTCTGCCGGCAAGCGGGGCCTCGTCATGCGAGACCATCTCGGAATTCCGCTCAGTTCATTGAGTTGACGTCACTCAGCTCACGTCGGTGAGCCCGCGTCCGTCCAGCTCACGTCATCAGCTCACTTCATCTGCTCACGTCATCAGCTCACTTGGCGTAGCCCTGCGAGCGGAGCCAGGCGATCTTGCGGTCGCCGTTGATCCAGTCGTCGGCATCGGCCTTGCTGGTGAAGCCCTTGATTTCACGCTGTTCGCTGCCGGGATAGTCGGCGAGGATCTTCCAGTCGCCCTCGGCGACACGGACGGTTCTGAACGTCACTTTTGTTTTGGCCATGGCGCACTATGCACAAATGGCCCGAAAAGAGAACCCATTGTGTCAAACTTGCGCCCGTGACTGTGCAAATCCGGCCGATCGCAATCCGGTACCGCGGAACCGGCATGGCCCCGCGGCTTGCGTTTTGCGGCCCGATGGGCTCTAAGCCCGTCGCCTCATGACATCAGGGCATGATTCAGACAGCGCGCTGCGCGGCTGGCCGCGTCGGAGCGAAGACTCGCCCGCGCGCACAGGAATTCACACACAACAGGACTTCAGACATGGCGAAGATGACGAAGACGCAATTGATCGATGCGATTGCCGAAGGCACGCAACTGGCGAAGAACGACGTGAAGTCGGTGATCGAATACATGGCGACGGTTGGCTACAAGGAGCTGAACGAGGCCGGCGAGTTCGTCATTCCCGGCTTCGTCAAGATGTCGGTGGTCAACAAGCCGGCGACCGAGGCGCGGATGGGCGTCAATCCCTTCACCAAGGAGCCGATGCAGTTCGCGGCCAAGCCGGCCAGCAAGTCGGTGAAGGCCTCGCCGCTCAAGGTCGTCAAGGACGCCGTCTGATCCCGTACCCGGGACGAGGCTCCAGGTTGCGGAATGGAACCTGAGGCGTTGTTCGGTCATTTCTATCCAAACGGGAGGAAATGACATGACAGGCCTCAGCGAAGACGACATCCGCAACCGCGCCTATCTGCTCTGGAAAGAGGCCGGCGAGCCCGCCGGCCGGATGGACATCTACTGGTACGAAGCGGAAAAGGAGCTGCTCGACGAGCGCGTCGGGCAGGGCGACACGCCACCTGGCATGACCGACAGTCTGCCGGTCTGACCGCGGTACCACTATCGATCCCGATGGAGAAAAGCCCCGCAAGGCTCTTGCAACCGCAAGGCTCGTGCGGGGTTTTTCATGGCCGGGAAGCCGTCTCGCACAGCGGACGGCACCACCCATGTCGCTTTCACGATATCGCGCCAGCGTCATGCCGTGACGTCGACGATCGCCGGCAGATCGATCTGCCGCTTGCGCCAGACGATCAGATCGCGCTTCGGATTGAGCCAATGATATTCGCTGCCACGCGTGCGCAAATGTTCCAGCGCGGCATCGCCGGCGGCATCCGCGTCCGGGGCCTCGACCATGATCTCGATGGTCTCCTCGATCTGACGTACCACCTCGACGGCGTAGAATTTTCTGGTCACGGTCCCTCTCTCCGGCAGGCATGCCTAACGGAGAGGAGGCTGATCCCGTTCCATGCGTCGTGACGCGACGGCTTTCGGGACGAATTCATCCCCACAAATTTCATTCTTTCCGGCTGGACATTCTGTTCTTCTTTTGTTCCAATGGCCGTATTGGATGAATCCCGTTGGAGATGACCCATGACCGTCGAAAAGCAACGTGAGGCGATCAGGCTCTGGAACGAACTCAGGAAGCTCAAGGGCCCCGCCGCCGAAGAACTCCGCATTCAGATCCTGGAATGCTTCTCCGAGAAGGGGAAAGACAAGCGCGCGGCCTGACGCGCGCTGCAACCGACAGGCGCAGCCCGTTCGGTGTTGCTCCGAGGCGCGGGATCGTCATCGTCACCGCGTCCCTCCCGCGCTCAGCAATGGCCGTCACGGGCTGCGCCTTTCATCGATCGTTAGCATGTGAGTCGCGCGGGTTGGCCGGCGTCGATTCGTTCTTTCGGAACGAAATGGAGTCGGATGCAGAACGGGGCGTGGCTTCTGTCTCGATTGAGGACACATGCGTCGTGGTCGCGCGGTCGTGACTCGTCGCGGCGATCCGCGACATGCGTCTTCGCTGCATCGAGACAGCGGCGCGTCGTGGTGCGGGATCACGGCGCACATGCGCAGCGTGCCGGACAGTGCGCGGCGCAGCTCGTTCGTGCGCCAACGATTTGTTAAGACCTGGCGCGATGCGATTTCGTCGATTCCGATTCGTTCTTCGAGAACGAAATGGTGTCGAAGCTCGAACAAAGCGGGGGATTGCGTTGGCCGATGCGTGCGCCGCCGTGTGGTGGCGGAGCCCTCGGCAAAACCTAACGGAGTGTTGCCGCGACGCAGATAACCCTATTCGGTTAGGTTAAAAGCCCAATCGCGTTGCACTCGGCGCTGCTTGCGATAGGTGTGTGTCAAGGACACAAGAAACGACTTTGACAAGACTGCATTCATGAGCCCGTTTTCAGAACCGACATTCTTTCAGGGCGACCGGCACACCTACCGGCGCGTCGCCGTCGTTGGCACGCTGTTCTGTCTCGCCTTCGTGGTGGTGAGTTTCTCGCTTCGTCCGCAGATCGAAGAGACCCGCGTCGCCGTCAAGGCCGACCGCCTGGTGCGCACGGCAGGTCAGCCGCCGCGCGCCAACTAGTCGTCGCGGACCAACTGTGGTCACGCCCTAGCTCTGGTCGACAGACTCGTCGGGGACCGCAGGGCTGCGGGTCGCGATGGCGACGAAGCCGGCATAGCCGGACAGGTTCAGCAGGATTTCAAGCCAGGCAGGCATATCGCATCTCTCTCGTCGGGAAGCGATGCAACGTGCCGGCCGCCAAGCCGTTCCGCACGCCGACCGCGCGTCCTCAGAGCGGGGTCGTCGGATCGAGGCGCCGTCCGAGTGTCGCGACCGATTCCGTCGAGGGCGCCTGCTTGAGGAACTCGGCGATGGCGCGCGCCAGTTCGTCGTCGTTCGGCGGCGTCGGTGGCGACCGCAGCGTGCCGATGCCGAAATGATGCACAATCTCCTCATAGTGCCGATCGCTCGCGCTCGGAACGAGCTGCCTGATACGGGCCAGCAACGCAGGTATCGGCAAGGTGGTCTTCCCTTCGCAAGCCAGGGTTGATCGAATGTCGTCGATCGGCGGAGCATGCGCGCGACCCTTGCAAGACAAGAACCGCGTATTTGTTCCGCGGCCGCCATGGTTTTTCAGCGGAGCTGCCGCGCAGGCCGCGCGCAACCATCGCGGCGCTGCGGCGTTGTTTCTCCAGCAATGAAGGAGGACATCATGAGAAAGACATTGGCAGTCCTGGCGACGGTCGCGGCGGTCGGCGTCACCGCGGTTGCGGCGCCTGCACCGGCCGAGGCGCGTGGTCGCGGCATCGGTCCGGGCCTTGCGTTCGGCCTGGCCGCCGGAGCGATCACGGCGGGCGCGATCGCCGCGTCGCAGCCCTATGGTTACGGCTATGGCTATTACGATCGTCCGGCCTATTATTACGGTCCGGGACCGTACGCCTATTACGGCGGCGGGCCGTACCACCGCCACCATCACTACTACCGTCACTGGTAGTCCAGCCAGCGAAAAGCCCGGGGCAACGCTCCGGGCTTTTTTCATGCGTGATGCTTTGCCGGCCGTTACGGCCAGAGCGAGGGTCGCTCGGCCTTGCGGGCGTTGTCGAGCGTCGAGACGCAATAGGCCTCGCGCTCGCGCCGGAACTTCTCCTGCGTGGCACGGAAGGCGGCGACACGGGCGGTGATCTCGTCGCGTTCGCTGACTTTGCGTTTTTCGTCTTCGGTCATGTCCATCCCCCATTGCTTCGTAAGTCCCAGCGCCGTCCGCCGCCATGCGCGCCTTGAGTCGCTTCAACACATGCATTGGCGCTTCGGAATGGGGCGTCAATGGGGAGGCGGCATTGCAGGATTGTGATAAGCGAAGGGCGGAAAAAAATGCCGACGTGGTCCGCACAATGGTGGATAAGCACGTCAACGATCTTGTCGCTTGCGCACGACGCAGCTAGCCCGAGAGCAAACCGCATCAGCCATGATTGCATCAGATCTTCAGAGCGGGGTGGAGCTGCTCGGCGACATGATCGCCGAAGCGCGGACGATCGTGCCGTTCACCGGCGCCGGCATCTCCACCGAATGCGGCATCCCTGATTTCCGCTCGCCGGGCGGGCTCTGGACCCGCAACCGGCCGATCCCGTTCGACGAGTTCGTCGCCAGCCAGGAGGCGCGCGACGAATCCTGGCGCCGGCGCTTCGCGATGGAGGAAACCTTCGCCGCGGCGCGGCCCGGCCGCGGCCATCGCGCGCTCGCTGCGCTCTACCGCGCCGGCAAGGTTCCTGCAGTGATCACGCAGAACATCGACAATCTGCACCAGGCCTCGGGCTTCGCGCCGGAGCACGTGATTGAACTTCATGGGAATACCACCTACGGGCGCTGCATCGGATGCGGGCAGACCTACCCGCTCGACTGGGTGAAGCGCCGGTTCGAGGATGAGGGCGCCGCACCCAACTGCACGCTGTGCGACGAGCCGGTGAAGACCGCGACGATCTCGTTCGGCCAGATGATGCCGGACGATGAAATGCAGCGCGCCGGCGAATTGTCGCGGGCCTGCGACCTGTTCATCGCGATCGGCTCCTCGCTGGTGGTGTGGCCGGCGGCGGGTTTTCCGATGATGGCGAAGAATGCGGGTGCGCGTCTGGTCATCATCAATCGCGAACCGACCGATCAGGACGACATCGCCGATCTCGTCATCCGCCACGACATCGGCGAAACGCTCGGGCCGTTCGTCGGCAATTGAGCCGATGGTTTGATTCGCGGCTGTGCAAGCTGTTCATAGCTCCCGGCGAATCTCTTTTTTGTCTATGCCTCGCAACCGGGAGTGTTATCTTTTGATTCGAAAGATTCGCATCGCGTCGAATTGAGAAGTTTCTCTAAAGACGCGTGTTTCGTCGCCGCCGATGTGGCGGGTTGCATGGGATGTGTGGGGTCCGGGGTTATGGGGTCGTCGGACGGATTTGAGTCCAAGAAGCTCGGGGTTCCCGGGCAGGGCACGTCGCCGGGGCGAATTGCGCCGGGCGAACTCGGTGGCGCCGGCCGTGACGGCGCGCTCAGCCCCTTCACCGGTCTGGGGGAGGCGGGCGCCAATCTCGTCGAGGTGACCGGCGTCATCAAATGGTTCGACGCCTCCAAGGGCTACGGCTTCATCGTTCCCGACAATGGCTGGCCCGACGTGCTTCTGCACGTCACCGTGCTCAGGCGCGACGGCTTCCAGACCGCCTATGAGGGCGCCCGCATCGTCGTCGAGTGCATCCAGCGCGCCAAGGGCTACCAGGCCTTCCGCGTCGTCTCCATGGACGAGTCCACCGCGATCCATCCGGCGCAGATGCTGCCGCCGCGAACCCATGTCACGGTGACCCCGACCAGCGGGCTGGAGCGGGCCCAGGTCAAATGGTTCAATCGCCTGCGCGGCTTCGGCTTCCTGACGTGCGGCGAGGGGACGCCCGACATCTTCGTGCACATGGAGACGTTGCGCCGCTTCGGCATGACCGAGCTGCGGCCCGGCCAGTACGTGCTGGTCCGTTTCGGGCCCGGCTCCAAGGGCATGATGGCGGCCGAGATCCATCCCGAGTCGGGCTCGCCGGTCTCCTCCCACTAGGGGGGTAATCCCGCGATCGTGAGCAGGCGCGCACGGCCCGGCCGGGGCGCCTCTTTATTTTCCGGGGGACGCCGCGTAGAGACGTGGCACGTCCAACGCCGCGAGTGCTCACCTCATGTTCCCCGATCCAAAGGCCGTCCGGTCCATCGCCGCGGGCTGGCTCACCGCCGTCCTGGTCACCCTTGCCGTCAGCATTGCCGTCGCTCTCGCGCCGGCACGCGCCGCCAGTTTCCAGCCGCTTGAGATCGTCACCAAAAACGGTGTGCAGGTGTTCTCGGTCGAGATGGCAACGACGGAAGAGGAGAAGCAGACGGGCCTGATGTACCGCAAGGAACTCGCGGACGGCAAAGGCATGCTGTTCGACTTCAGCCCCGAGCAGGAAGTCTCGATGTGGATGAAGAACACCTACATCTCGCTTGACATGATCTTCATCCGCGCCGACGGCCGCATCCTGCGCATCGCCGAAAACACCGAGCCGATGTCGACCAAGATCATCTCGTCCCGGGGCCTCGCCAAGGGCGTGCTGGAGGTGCCGGCCGGAACGGCCCAGAAATACGGCATCCGCCCCGGCGACCGCGTCGGCCATCCGCTGTTCGGCAGCAAATAGCGGCCGGAACGGCCCGGACACGGAGCGGGCGAGGGTCCCAAGCGGCTTGCTGGCGGTTTGGGAAGCGTGTATCGACGTGGCTCGCCGGACATTCGGGGTATAGCGCAGCCTGGTAGCGCGGCAGTTTTGGGTACTGCAGGTCGTTGGTTCGAATCCAGCTGCCCCGACCAGTCCCGACGTTGATTTTGTTGATGTTTCAAGAAATCGTGAGCCCCGGCGCGGCACCTCTCACAGCGAGGCTGCAAGCGACTGCTGCTGCGGGCCGAGCCCATCGTGTTCAGAAATCGATCGGCATGTCCAAATACGAATTGCAACGATCCATTCGATCGATAAGAAATTGGGGGCTCTGGTACTGAGGCCGGCCACCCGAGAAGGTCATCTTGAAGGACAGTCACTTCACGCTGGACGCGTCCAAGAATGACACGTCCCTGGCGTTGGATGCGCTCCGGGCGATCGCCGCTCAGATGGTTTGTATTGGTCACGGCATCGTCTTCTTCATGCCGCAACTCCGGCAATCCGGTCTGCCGCTACCCCAAAATGTGGGAGTGCTCCTCTTCTTCGTCCTGTCGGGGTTTCTCATCAGTTATACGCTGTTCGAGAAGGCCAGGGACCCGCGCTACACCTTCCTGCAGTTTTTCATCGATCGGGCCGCCCGCATCTACTCGGCCCTGATACCCTGCCTGATCATCGTTTTCGTCGTCGATACACTGACCATGCGCCTGACAGGCGATAACTCTCTCGAGAGCCGCCGGGGAGTTGATATCTTCTTCGCCAATCTGCTGATGGTGGAGAGTTACCGCGGCCCGCTCGAGCATCTGCAATGGCTGCAATGGCCGCTCTTCGGCTCGGCCAGCCCGCTTTGGACGCTGGTGATCGAGTGGCATATCTATCTGTTCGTCGGGGCGCTGTTCTTCATTGGGGCAACACCACGCCATGCGGTCGTGCTGATGCCCATCGCCATCCTGTTCGCGGGGATGCCGCTTCACTACTTCACGGGAGCGCTGCAGGCGGACAATGGTCTCGGCCAGTCGATGTTCGCGCTGTGGCTCGGAGGCGCCTACATCTACGTGCTCGTCCGCACCGGTTTTCTCAAGGGCAGACTGATCGGGTTGATTGTCGCCCTCGCGTCGATCGCGGTCTATCTCAGGACAGCGCGTGCCTATCTCGAATACGATCCCAGAACCTACCCACTGCTGGTGCTCTTCGTTCTGGCGATCATCGTTGCGACGCAAGCCGGACGTTTCGTGGTATCCGCGTGGCCGGCAAAGATCGTTCGTTTCTTCGCCAGCTACTCTTTCACGCTCTATCTCATCCACCACACATTGATGGCTCCGGCGTTCCTGCTATGGAAGGATGCCGGCTGGACGGTGTTCATCCCGGCCGTCCTGGTGGCAAACATCGTCTCCGCACTGCTCGCGACCCAAACCGAAATGCGACACAAGCAGCTCGCGATGTGGCTCCACGGCCTGGTGTCCCGCGCGGGCGTCTTCATGGGACGTGGTGCCAAGGCAGGCAGCCCCGGCGCTCCATGACGGGCCCATGCGAATGATCAACGAGGTCGTGGTCTCAGGACAATAGCCAGTCCACGAGGCGCCAGGCGCCCCAGGCAAGGACGCCGGTCCAGGCGATCATCGCGACGGCCGCAATGAAGAGCCAGCAGATCGCGAACGGCGAGGTAACGGGCTGCTGCGGCAGCGTCTCGGTGGTTTGGATCTGGCTCACTGCATTCCTCTTGCGCCTTCTCTGATTTGGTCGCCGCAGGCGGCGAAGAATTCATCGGCGGAGCGCCGGCTCACGCGGACGTGAGACGCGGCGCGCCGCTGTTGCCGTGACCGAAATTTCGCCGCCCGGATCGGGGCGCTGCCGCGTTGAACTGGAGACGCGGGCGCCAGGGCGTGCTCCGGTCAATGCAAGGTGAGGGTCCCATGTCGATCAGTGCGGTGGCTTCAATCAGTCATGCGGCGACGAATGCAGCCGCGAGTACGACGTCCTCGGCAACGGGGACGTCGGCGACGTCTTCGACCTCGTCCACGTCAGCCACCTCAGCCACCTCAGCCACCTCAGCCACCTCATCCACGTCGGCAACGTCGTCCGCATCGTCGTCACAGGCGACGGGCGGCAGTTCGGGCGGCGGGGGCGGCAGCTCGGCCAAGACCGTCGTCAGCGAGGTCTCCATCACCGTGGACGGAATCACCACCACGACCATCACCTATTCCGACGGCTCCACCGAGGTCGAGACATCGCAGAGCGCACAAGCCAGCCAGGGCAACCAGGCGGGCCAGACCTACAACGCCCAAGGCTCGATTGGCGGCGCCGCATCCAGCGCGTCCGACGCGTCGAGCGCGCTTGCCGGAGTGTCGTGAAGCCCAGGCGTTTGGTCGCGCCGTCTTGCGACTTGTGCGCGATGTTTCAAGGGATTGCTGATGTGGCGATGCAGCCGCCGACGCAAGTTGCGTCGAACCTTTGAGCGTCGCCGAAGACAAAAGAAGTGTTGGGGATTTCAGCGCCCAATATCTAACGGACGCCGCCGAGCGATAATACTCCGCTCGTGCGGCGTTGCGCTTTTCGTGGTCAGTTCGAGGCGTACCAGCCGAACGGAAACGGCACGTAGGGCCAGGCCAGCAAATTGTCGTTCGCCGATTTCGGCGCGTCCTGATCCGACATCCTGACGAGGGAAGTCGCCGTCATCGATCGCACCGCGAGGCGCAGCCGTGCATAGCGCAGGTTCATGGTGAGCGTCCCAGCCGGTAAGTGCTTCTGAAATTCGACGACGATCAAAATCGACAAACATGCGCCCAAACGGCGCGCTTGGCCTTAGATCATCCAGCGAGTGTAGGAAAATCGGCGCGACGTTTCAACCTCCGCACCGCCGCGGACCGCCGACTTGCTGGGGACAGGTAAGGTTGACCTTTTAGGTTAAAGGCAAGCGGCGGTTGCGGCCGCTTTGGCGACTGTTATCAGATCGGTTCAGGTCGCGACCGGATTGCCGTTTGCCCGTGCGGGCGGCCCAGCGCCGCGACGCTCGTATCCTTCGAGTTGTGCGCCATGTCTTTCGATCGCATCGTCAAAACCGTCAGTCCGCAGGCGAACTGGACCGAGATCTGGCACCTCTGGACCGTGATCGTGCCGCGGCGCTCGATCAATGGCCAACTCGTGATCGGCAAGGTCTGGCGGCGCCATGACGGCCGCGACTGGATCTACAAGAAATTCACCGAATTTGACGGCGAACAGGCCGCCTGACGCGCGATCGCATGATCGCGCGTCGCAATGACCGCCGTGATTGACCGGCCGATCGGCTAGGTCGAATGCCGCTCGCCCGCGGCCGATCCCGGCGTCTGCACGCGCGGCAGCGGCAGTTTGAAGTGGCGCTTGGCGTAGGCGACGATCTCCTTGTCGGAGGGATGGTCGGCCGCCTCGACGGCGGCGATCCGCTTGGCGAGATCGGGCGCGTGGCTTCGGATGTGGCTGGCGAGCTCGGTCTTGGCGCTGGCGGGACCGATGATCAGGATCTCGCCGGCATCGGCGAGCGCCTTGGTGATGTCGGCGTAGAACGCCTTGTCGGGGGCGGCATGGCCGCTGCCGATCGCATTGGCCTTGTGATGCAGATGACGGGTTGCCAGGTGCGGATGCAGCGTGACTTCGTCGGAGCCGCTGAGGCCCAGATGGAAGATGCGGGCCTGCGAATGGTCGAGCCAGACCACGGCGTGGAAATGTGAGGGCATGTGCTTTGTGCCTTGTCCGGGAGGAAGGCCGCTGCCGACATCGCTGCAGCGGCCGGTGTCGCAATGACACTAGGCCGCCGGACCGTCGCCGGGGTTGACGCAGGTCAATCCCCTCCGGGCCGAACCAAGGCGCGGGCTCAGGCCGCCTTCGCCGGAGGCACTGCGGCCGGCTTGGCCGGCGGCGGCTTCAGCGGCTTGTCCTGCCGCTTCGACCACGAGATGTAATAGGCCACGGTGGTCATGATCGCGATGCCCGCGACGCTGATGAAGATCTGCGCGAGCAGCGAGCCCGAACTCATCGACAGTTCGAAATGGCCGACGAAGGACAGGAACACGCCGACGCAGAACACCGCGAGCGACTGCTGGCCGCAGACGATCAGGGGATCGAACACCTTCCACTCCAGGCCCGGCCATTCCTTCGGCACGAAGCGGATCACCAGGATCACGATCACGACGAAATGCAGGAAGCGGTAGGGGGCGAGGTTGGTCTTGTCGTTGGGGTTGAAGGCCGAGAACAGCCATTCCGGAAACATGGCACCGAAGGCCGGGAAGCGGCCGGCCATGGTCATCACCAGCGCGAACAGCAGGTAACCGAGGCACAGCCAGAGCGTGACCGGTGCATTGATCACACCCATCGAGCGACGCGCGCCGCCCATCGCGCACCAGGCGCCGAACACGAACAGCACCTGCCAGCAATAGGGGTTGAAGTACCACTGGCCGGCCGGATAGGCGGTCAGGTTCCAGCCGAAATGCCGGGCGGCCAGCCAAAGTGCGATGGACAGAACCATGGTCACGTCAGGCTTGCGCAGCATGAACCACAGCACCGGCGGAAACAGGCCCATCAAGACGATGTAGAGCGGCAGCACGTCGAGATTGAGCGGCTTGAAGCGCAGGAACAGGCCCTGGCGCAGCGTCTCGGTGGCGTTGTCGACGAGGCCTGCGACGTTGAACTCGTTGATCATCTCGGAATCGCCGAAGCGCAGCGCCAGATAGCTGATCGAGGCGATGTAGATGACGAACAGGATGATGTGGGCGACGTAGAGCTGCCAGACCCGCTTGGTGAGCCTCGTGGCGCCGACGATGAAGCCGCGGTCCAGCATCATCCGCGCATAGACGAAGGAGGCGGTGTAGCCGGAGATGAAGACGAACAGGTCGGCGGCGTCGGAAAAGCCGTAATTCCGCGTCGTGATCCAGTTCACGACGTTGTCGGGGATATGGTCGAGGAAGATCGCCCAATTGGCGACGCCGCGGAACAGATCGAGCCTGAGGTCGCGACCCTTTTCGGGGAGGGTGGCATTGATGTTCAGAAAGGCCATGCGACGGGAGCTTTCGGAAGAAACCAGAAAAACACGAACGTCGGCGGGACCGCCGCAATAGCCTCGGGCCGCTCACCGGGGGCAACGGGCGCGAGATTGTCACGGCGTGGCATAATGACTATACCGGACGGCACGGCAACCCCGCGGGAGCGGAATCACCGATCAAGTTCCCGGTGGTGTCTCTATACTATCCCCGGGGTTTCCACCAAGTACCTCGGTGACGCACAGTCTGAAGGATCCGGCCGCCCCATGACCGCCCGTATTTTCAAGCCCGCCAAGAACGCGATGCAATCCGGCAGGTCGAAGACCCGCGAATGGCAGCTCGACTACGAGCCCGAGCAGCCGCGGTCGGTGGAGCCACTGATGGGCTGGACCTCCTCGGCGGACATGAAGCAGCAGATCACGCTGCGCTTCCATACGAAGGAAGAGGCGGTCGCCTATTGCGAGCGCAAGGGCATCGCCTACCAGGTCATCGAGCCGCATGAATCGGTCCGGCGCCCGGTCGCCTATGCCGACAATTTCTCCTTCCGCCGCGGCGAACCCTGGACGCATTGAAGCCGTCCGCCTTCCAATCATCGCCATGCCCGGGCCAGTCCCGGGCATTTGACGTTTCGGCCGTATCTCTCCCGAGATCGTCGAGATATCGACATCGGTGAGGAAGGAGCGGCGAGGCGGCCATGTCGGCACCGCCGGCGGCCAAGACCCTCTTGGCATCGATTGCCGCGCATGCTTCGCTGGTACAATGAGAGGGATTTGGCGAGGTGGGGGTTATGGCTGGGGGTGACCAGCTCGACGGCATCGATCTGAAAATCCTGTCCGAGTTGCAGCAGGACGGGCGCATCCGCAACAACGAGCTGGCGCTGCGGGTCGGCGTTTCCGCGCCCAACTGCCTGCGGCGGCTGAAGTCCCTGTTCGGGCGGGGCGTGATCCGGGCGGTGCGGGCCGTCATCGACGAGCGGCGGCTGGGCTTTGAGGTGGTGTCGTTCGTCTCGATCCAACTCGGCAGCCAGGCCCAGCCTGTGCTGGAGTCCTTCGAGCGCTCGATCGCCGCGATCCCGCGCATCCAGCAGTGCTGGCGGATCTCGGGCGATACCGACTATCTGCTGAAATGCGTCGCGCCGAGCGTCGAGAGCATGCGCCAGCAGCTGTTGCATTTCGCCGCCATGCCCGATGTCAGGAACGTCCGCAGCTTTCCGGTGCTGGGTGTCGCCAAGGACGTGCCGCTGCCCCTGCAGGAGCGCGTCGTCGCGCTGGGATAGGGGATCAGTCGGCCGGCCGGCGACACTCCCGGAAGCCGGAAGCTAATTTCGATTATTATGAATTAATGACTGAGTAAATCACATAACTTTGACATGTGAATTCGGAGGGCCTGCAATGCGCTGCGCCGTGATTGCCGGTTCCATGTCGCGGTCTACATCACGAAGCGTGAACCCTGGCGCGCGCAGCACGCCCGGGCGTGTGGACCCTGAAACAGGACAAGACAATGACCCTGCACTCGAAGACGTTCGTCGCCTCCGCCGCGACGCTGTTCGCATCCGCGTTTCTCATGATGACGGCACCGGCCGCACAAGCCGAGGACTATTGCATCACCAATGGCGCCCAGGCCGCGCATGGCTGCGGCTATCCCACGATGGAAGCCTGCCGGCAGGCCGCTGGCGGCATCGGTGGCACCTGCTCGCAGAGCGGCGGCGCCAAGACCACCAACGATGCGCTCGCGTTCCAGCCGAAGCAGGCCAAGCAGCCCAAGCTTCGCTCGGGCGGGCAGACCAACTCGAACTGACGCCGGACGACCGCAGTCATTCCGGGGCGCGCGTTGGCGCGACCCCGGAATGACTGCGGCTGCAGCACTGGTGAATGAATGGAGTCCGGTTCATGCTTCGCATGTCCCGTTATGAGGCGGCCGCGGAAGGCGCGTCGTCTCAGCGATAGCGGCCGCGAAACTCGCGCGGGCTGGCGCCGGTCCAGTTGCGGAAGGCGCGCGAAAAGCTCTTCTCGTTGCGGAAGCCGGCGATCTCGGCGATCCGCTTGATCGGCGTTCGCCCCCGCATCAGTTCATGCTTGGCGAGCTCGAACTTCGCCTCCTCCTTGAGATCGCGCAGCGACGTTGATTCCTCGCGCAGGCGCCGGTGCATGGTGCGGGTGGAGAGCGCCAGCTCACGCGCGACGTCCTCGGCACCGAAGCTGCGGCCGCGTGCGTCGCGCAGCACGCGGCGGACGCGTTCGACCAGCATGCGATCGCGGCGATAGGGCAGCACGGTCAGCCGCAGCGCGCCCTTGAGCATGCTGTCGAGATCGGCGGCGCTTCGCGTCAGCGGCAGGGCCAGATAGTGTTTGTCGAAGACGATGCGGGCGCTGGTCGCGCCGAAGCAAAGCGTCCGGCAAAAGATGGTCGGATAGACCGACACATGTCCGGGTTCCGGATAGGGAAACTCGGCGGCGCGCAGGGCGATCGCCGAATCCACCGCCCAGCAGGAGAAGCCGAGCACGTAGCGGAGCAGGGTGACGAGGCAGAACTCACGGAAATCACCGAGATCGCGTTGCTCGCGCAGCGAGATCGTCGCCGTCTCGTCGCCGACGGCGAGTTCGAACAGCACGTCCTCGGTCAGCAGCCGGTGATGCCGGCACCAGCGCTTCAACGCGACCTCGAGGCTTGGCGCCGTGATGGAGGCGCGGCACAGCATGCCGTAGGTGCCCCAGGGCAGGCGGCGCGAAAACCAGCCGAGCGCCTCGTCGTCGAGTTCGCGCATGGCATGGCCCGCCAGCGCCTCGAACTGGGCGGCCGTGACGCGCGCGTGATCCGACCGCAGCAGATCCCCCGTCACCTGTCCCCTGGCAAGCGCCCCGGCCGGATCCTGGCCGTACCGGCCATAGGCACCGACCACGCCGCGGACGAAGGCGGCGGGGGTCATGGCGCGGCGGTTGGCGATGGTCGCGGCTTGAAAAGACATGAAAAATCCTCGCCAAACTTGGCGGAAAATGCAACCTTTTCGACCGAAGCGGCACCCGGGGGCGGATAGGTTCGGAGGCCGAGAAGAAGACCGGAGGAATCGTCTTGAACATCCCGAGCATCGATTTCGATCTGGGCGAGGACATCGCCATGCTGCGCGACACCGTGCGCGCGTTCGTGGAGGCGGAGCTGGCCCCGCGCGCCGCCGAGATCGAGAAAGCCAATCTGTTCCCAGCCGACCTCTGGAAGCGCCTCGGCGATCTCGGCCTGCTCGGCATGACCGCGCCTGAGGAATATGGCGGCTCGAACATGGGCTATCTCGCCCACGTCGTGGCGATGGAGGAGGTGTCGCGCGGCTCCGCCGCGGTCGGACTGTCCTATGGCGCGCATTCCAACCTCTGCGTCAACCAGATCCGCCGCAACGGCAATGATGCACAACGGCAGCGCTATCTGCCCAAGCTGATCTCCGGCGACTATGTCGGGGCTCTGGCCATGTCCGAGCCCGGCGCCGGATCGGACGTGGTCTCGATGAAGCTGCGTGCCGACAAGCGCGGCGACCGTTACGTCCTCAACGGCTCCAAGATGTGGATCACCAATGGCGGCGATGCCGACGTACTGGTGGTCTATGCCAAGACCGATCCGGAGGCCGGTCCGCGCGGCATGACGGCCTTCCTGATCGAGAAGGGCTTCAAGGGCTTCACCCACGGCCAGCATCTCGACAAGCTCGGCATGCGCGGTTCCAACACCTATCCGCTGTTCTTCGACGAATGCGAGGTGCCGGAGGAGAACGTGCTCGGCAAGGTGGGCGAGGGCGTCAAGGTGCTGATGTCGGGCCTCGACTACGAACGCGCGGTGCTTTCGGGCGGGCCGCTCGGCATCATGGCCGCGTGCATGGATGCGGTGGTGCCCTACATGCACGAGCGCAAGCAGTTCGGCCAGCCGATCGGCGATTTCCAGTTGATGCAGGGCAAGCTCGCCGACATGTATTCGACGTGGCAGGCGACGCGGGCCTATGTCTACGCGGTCGGCAAGGCCTGTGACCGCGGCGGGCATGCCCGCACCCTGCGCAAGGACGCGGCGGCTGCGATCCTCTATTCGGCCGAGAAGGCGACATGGATGGCCGGCGAGGCGATCCAGGCGCTCGGCGGCGTCGGCTACACGACCGATTTTCCGGTCGGGCGGCTCTGGCGCGACGCCAAGCTCTACGAGATCGGCGCCGGCACGTCCGAAGTCCGCCGCATGCTGATCGGCCGCGAGCTGATGGCCGAGACCGCTTAACGCTCGCGCGATCGCCATTGCCGCGACCGGTTGGTCGCGGCCTCCCACTGTGCCTCAAGTCAACGCGGGACCCCATGCCGCTTCATTCCAGCATCGATCCATCTTCCCAGGATTTCGCACGCAACGCGGAGGCCATGCGCGGCCTGGTCGCGGATCTGCGCGACAAGCTCGGCCAGGTCGCCGGCGGCGGCGGCGAGGCCTCGCGCAACCGCCATACCTCGCGCGGCAAGATGCTGGCACGCCAGCGCGTCGACCTGCTGGTCGATCCCGGCACCGCGTTCCTGGAACTGTCGCCGCTGGCGGCCTATGGCCTCTATGGCGGCGACGTGCATTCAGCCAGCATCGTGACCGGCGTCGGTCGCATCGCGGGTCGCGAATGCGTGATTGTCGCCAACGACGCCACCATCAAGGGCGGCACCTATTACCCGATGACCGTGAAGAAGCATCTGCGCGCCCAGGACGTGGCGCGGCAGAACAATCTTCCCTGCGTCTACATGGTCGATTCCGGCGGCGCCTTCCTGCCGCTGCAGGACGAGATCTTTCCGGACGAGCGGCATTTCGGCCGCATCTTCTACAACCAGGCCCAGATGTCCTCGCAGGGCATTCCGCAGATCGCCATCGTGATGGGCTCCTGCACGGCCGGCGGCGCCTATGTGCCGGCGATGTCGGACGAGAGCATCATCGTGCGCAACCAGGGCACCATCTTCCTCGGTGGCCCGCCGCTGGTGAAGGCCGCGACCGGCGAGGTCGTGAGCGCCGAGGAGCTCGGCGGCGCCGACGTGCATTCGCGCCAGTCCGGCGTCACCGATCACTATGCCCAGAACGATGCCCATGCGATCGGCATCGCCCGGCGCATCGTCGGCACCTTGAAGCCGCCAGTACGGCCGAACCTCAACATGCATCCGCCGCGCGAGCCGCTGTTTCCGGCCGAGGAGATCTATGGCGTGGTGCCGGTCGACGGCCGCAAGCCGTTCGACGTGCGCGACATCATCGCCCGGGTGGTCGATGGCTCGGAATTCGACGAGTTCAAGAAGCTCTACGGCACCACGCTGGTCTGCGGCTTCGCCCATATCTTTGGCTATCCGGTCGGCATCATCGCCAACAACGGCATTCTGTTCAGCGAGAGCTCGCTGAAGGGGGCGCATTTCATCGAGCTGTGCTGCCAGCGCGGCATTCCGCTGGTGTTCCTGCAGAACATCACCGGCTTCATGGTCGGCAAGAAATACGAGGCCGGCGGCATCGCGCGCGACGGCGCCAAATTGGTGACGGCGGTCGCGACCGCCTCGGTGCCGAAATTCACGGTCGTGATCGGCGGCTCCTATGGCGCCGGTAATTACGGCATGTGCGGCCGTGCCTATTCGCCGCGCTTCCTCTGGATGTGGCCGAACGCGCGCATCTCGGTGATGGGTGGCGAGCAGGCCTCGATGGTGCTGAGCCAGGTCCGCCGCGACAATATCGAGGCCAAGGGCGAGAGCTGGTCGAAGGAGGACGAGGACACGTTCCGCGCTCCGATCCGCGCGCAGTATGAGAGCCAGGGGCATCCTTACTACGCCACGGCGCGGCTCTGGGACGACGGCGTGATCGACCCTGCCGATACCCGTCTCGTGCTCGGCCTCGGCCTCTCGGCGGCGTCAAATGCGCCGATCGAGCCCACCAAGTTCGGCCTGTTCAGGATGTAATGCGATGGACCGTTCAAAGCTCTACCGGCGTTTTCGCACGCTCCTGATCGCCAATCGCGGCGAGATCGCCTGTCGCGTCATCCGCACGGCCCGCGCCATGGGCCTGCGCACCGTCGCGGTCTATTCCGAGGCCGACCGCGACGCGATGCACGTCGCGCTCGCCGACGAAGCCGTCCTGCTCGGCCCCGCGCGGGCCCGCGACAGCTATCTCAACGTCGAGCGGCTGATCGAGGCCGCGCGCAAGACTGGCGCCGAGGCCGTGCATCCCGGCTACGGCTTCCTGTCGGAGAACGCCGAATTCGCGCAGGCGTGCCTCGATGCCGGTCTCGTCTTCGTCGGCCCGACCGCGGAGATGATGAATGCGATGGGCTCGAAATCAGGCTCGAAGGCGCTGATGGAGAAGGCCGGCGTGCCGCTGGTGCCCGGCTATCATGGCGATGCCCAGGACGATGTCACGCTGGCGAAGGCCGCCGAGAAGGTCGGCTTCCCGGTGCTGGTGAAGGCGTCCGCCGGCGGGGGCGGGCGCGGCATGCGGATCGTCCGCTCGGCCGAGGAATTGGGACCGGCGATCGTCAGCGCCAAGCGCGAGGCCAAGGCGGCGTTCGGCGACGACCGGATGCTGATCGAGAAATATGTCGACGATCCCCGCCATATCGAGGTGCAGGTGATCGGCGACAGCCACGGCAATCTGCTCTCGCTGTTCGAGCGCGAATGCACGCTGCAGCGCAGGCACCAGAAGGTGATCGAGGAGGCGCCATCGCCGACCCTCAACGCGGCCCAGCGCGAGGCCGTGTGTGCCGCCGCGCGAAAGGCGGCGGGCGCTGTGAACTATGTCGGCGCCGGCACCATCGAATTCGTGTCCGACGGCAAGGACGTCTTCTTCATCGAGATGAATACGCGTCTCCAGGTCGAGCATCCCGTAACCGAGCTGATCACCGGGATTGACCTGGTCGAATGGCAGCTGCGTGTCGCCTTCGGCGAGGCGCTGCCGCTGAAGCAGGACGAGATCCGGTTGAACGGCCACGCGATCGAGGCGCGGGTCTATGCCGAGAATCCGACCAGGAACTTCATGCCGTCGGTCGGCAGGATCTCGACCTGGCGCATGCCGACGGAAACCGGCGGCCTGCGCATCGATGCCGGCTATCGCGAGGGCGATACCGTCTCGCCCTATTACGACGCCATGCTCGCCAAGGTGATCGCCTGGGCGCCGACGCGCGATGGCGCCATCGAGCGGCTCAACCGCGGACTGGAGGAGGCCGATGTCCGCGGCATCGTCACCAACATCCCGTTCCTGTCGGCCCTGGTCACCCACCCCGAGGTGCGTGCCAACACGATCGACACCGGTTTCATCGAGCGCGAGCTGGCTGCGCTCACCGCGGTGGCGCCGGCGCCCGGCGCGCTCGAGCTCTGTGCCGCGGTCGCCGCGATCCTCGATCAGGAACGAAAGGCGGCACAGGCGGAGCCGCATTCGCCGTGGCAGACCTTCGGCTGGATGCCTGTCGGTCGCCGCCAGCGCAGCTTTGCCTTCCGGGTCGGCCACGATCCCGAGCACAGGGTGACGTTGAATTACGGCAGCGGACCATCGACGCTGATCGTCGGCGAGCATGAACTGGCCTTTGCGATCGCGCCCAGGGACGGGGGCTTCGATCTGACGCTGGACGGCGTGAAGTCACAGGTCGCGGCCGTGGTCGACGGCCACGAGCTCTATTTGCGCACCCGCAACGGGCGCTTCGACCTGCATTGGGTCGATCCGTTCGGCGGCGAGACCGAGGAGCAGACCGGCGCCGACAAGATCGCGGCGCCGCTGCCGGGCACCGTGGTCGCGGTGCTGGCCGAGGAGGGGGCAACGCTCGAGAAGGGCGCGGCGATCCTCACTCTGGAAGTGATGAAGATGGAGCAGACGCTGCGCGCGCCCTATGCGGGCGTGCTGAAATCCGTCCGGTGCAAGGTCGGCGACATCGTCCAGGAGGGCGTCGAGCTCGCCGTCGTCGAGCCTTCGGCAGCGTGACTTGGGGAGCCTGACATGAGCGAAGCCGTCCGCATCATCGAGATGGGCCCGCGCGACGGGCTCCAGAACGAGAAGGTTCCCGTCAGCGTTCCGGCGCGCATTGCGTTCGTCGAGGCCCTCGTGGCGGCCGGGCTCGATACGGTTGAGGTCGGCGCCTTCGTCTCGCCCAAGGCGATCCCGCAGATGGCGAGTTCGGATGCGGTGCTGCGCGGCGTCAGCGCCATCAAGGGCGCCGAGTTTCACGTGCTGGTGCCCAACGAAAAGGGCTACGAGGCCGCCCGCGCCGCGGGCGCGCAGGTCGTCTCGGTGTTCGCGGCGGCGTCCGAAGGCTTCTCCCGTGCCAACATCAATTGCTCGGTCGCCGTGTCCATCGAGCGCTTCAAGCCGGTGCTGGCCCGTGCCAAAGCCGACGGCGTCAAGGTGCGCGGCTATATCTCCTGCGTGCTCGGCTGTCCATTCGACGGCGAGATCAGGCCGAAGGCGGTCGCCGACCTGGCGGTGACGCTGTCGGAGCTCGGCTGCTACGAGATCTCGCTCGGCGACACCATCGGCGTCGGCACGCCGACCAAGGCCAGGCAGATGCTGCGCGCGGTCAGCGCCAACATCCCCGCGGGCCGGCTTGCGATGCATTTCCACGACACCTATGGCCAGGCGCTGGCCAATCTCTATGCGGGGCTGGAGGAGGGCGTGCGCGTCATCGACGCTGCGGCGGGCGGGCTCGGCGGTTGTCCCTATGCGCCGGGCGCGACCGGCAATGTCGCGACCGAGGACGTCGTCTACATGCTCGAGGGCATGGGGATCAGGACGGGCATCGACATGGACCGGTTGCTCGCGGCCACCAACGAGATGAGCGACGTGCTTGGCAAGCCACCGGTGAGCCGCGTGGCCTCGGCCTTGAATGCGAAGAGGAAGCGTAGCGCTTCCTAGTTCACCGTCATTGCGAGCGCAGCGAAGCAATCCAGGAATGTCTCCGCGGAAACAGTCTGGATTGCTTCGTCGCTTTGCTCCTCGCAATGACGACGGCTAGGGTTTTCGAGCTTCACGCCGCCTTCAGTCCGACATCCGGCAGGCGCGGGCGGGTCTTCAGCGCCTTGGCCATCATCGCCTCCACTTCGGCCTTCTCCTGCGGCAGCAGTGCGAGACGGGGCGGGCGAGTTAGTGCGGTGCCGCGGCCCATGATGTGCTCGCACAGCTTGATGCACTGGACGAGGTCCGGGCGCGCATCGAGATGCAGGAGCGGCATGAACCATTCATAGAGCGGCATGGCCTCGGCGAGGCGGCCGGCCCGAGCGAGGCGGAACAGCGTCTCGCCCTCGCGCGGGAAGGCGTTCGACATGCCGGACACCCAGCCGACTGCGCCCATCGCGACGCTCTCGACGATGACGTCGTCGAGCCCGGCGAACAGCACGAAGCGGTCGCCGACCATGTTCCTGGTGTCGATGAAGCGCCGCGTGTCGCCGGAGGAATCCTTGAAGCAGACCACGGTCTCGACGTCGGCGAGCGTCGCCAGGATGTCGGGGGTGACGTCGTTCTTGTAGATCGGCGGGTTGTTGTAGAGCATGACCGGCAGGTCGGTCGCGCTGGCGACCGCGCGGAAATGCGCGGCGGTCTCGTGCGGCTTGGAGGAGTAGACCAAGGCCGGCATCACCATCACGCCATCGATGCCGACGCGCGCCGCCTCCTTCGCGGTTTCGACCGCAAAGGCGGTGGTGAACTCGGCGATGCCGCACAGCACCGGCACGCGGCCGGCGGCGACGGATTTGGCGGCCTCCATGATCGCGATCTTCTCCTTGCGCTCCAGCGAGGTGTTCTCGCCGACCGAGCCGCAGACGATCAGGCCGGAGACGCCGTCGCGGATCAGGCCCTCGATCACCCTGGCGGTGGCGTCGATGTCGAGCGAGAGATCGTCGTGGAATTGCGTGGTGACGGCCGGGAAGACGCCTTCCCAGGAAACGCGGCGGCTCATGAAAACACTCCAGATGTCTTGCCGGCGGGGGGGCTGGCGCCGCCGGATGCTGTGAAGAGGATGGGGAAAGGGGATCAGAGCGTCGCGCCGACCTTGCGCAGCTCGGCAAGAACGGGGGCCTTGGGCAGCCAGATCTTGTCGAACTCGGCGATCACGGCCTCGGTATCGCCGGCCGGGACCTGACGGATCGGGATCGGCGCGTTCTTGAAGTTCTCGATCAGGGTGGGCTCGTTGCCGGCGAGCTCGTCGATCTGGGCATCCAGCGTCGACTTGATGGTCTTGGCGATCAGTTCGCGGTCGGCGGCGGGAAGCGACTGCCAGACGCGGCCGGAAACCACGGCGGCCATCGGCATGAAGACGGCGTTCATCTGCAGTATGACCTTCGAGACCTTGTCGAAGCGCTGGTTCCAGGAGAATTCGAGATCGGCCTCGAGGCCGTCGACCTGGCCGTTGGCCATCGCGTCGAACACCTGCGGCGTCGGGATCGGCGTCGGCGCGGCGCCGAGCGAGGAATAGAAGTCGCGATAGACCGGCGTCGGATTGATGCGCAGCTTCATGCCCTTGATGTCGGCGAGGGAATTGAGATCCTTCGACGAGAACACCGCGCGCATGCCGGTGATGCCCCAGCCGAGGCCGATCGTGCCGGTCTCCTGCGGCAGGACGTCGAACAGCTTCACCGCCGCGGGGTGTCGCACGAACTTGGCGACCGACGGCGTGGAACGGACGATGTAGGGGGCGTTGATCGCGGCGATATGAGGGACGCGCGAGCCGAGCTCGGCGGCCTGGATGAAGCCCATATCGAGCGCGCCGGACTGCAGCTGCTGCATCATCGCCGGCTCGTTGCCGAGCTGTCCGGAGTGGAACACGGTCAGGGTCAGGCGGCCGCTGGTCGCCGCCTTGAGGTCGTCGCCGAACTTCAGCGCAGCCTTGTTCCAGGAATGGCCGTTCGGCGTGATCAGGCCGAGGCGGAATTCCTTGGCCTGGGCGAGTGCGAGCGACGGCGCAAAGATCGATGCGGCGGCACTGGCGGCGAGAAAGCGGCGGCGGGACAGCGGCATGGTCGGGCTCCTTGGCGTTGGCCTCGGTGATGGGCCTATTTGATGAGGATGAGCGAGAGCGAGGGATAGAGCGAGAGCAGGACGAGGAGGACGCAGGAGATGACGAAGAAGGGCAGCGTCACCATGAACATCTTTCCGGGCTTGGCGCCGGTGACGGCGGCCGCGACGAAGAAGCAGAGCCCGACCGGCGGCGAGAGCAGGCCGAGCACGAGGTTGATCACCACCACGACGCCGAAATGCCTGGGATCGATGTGGTAGACGTCGGTCGCGACCGGCAGCAGGATCGGCACGGTCATGATCAGGCCGGGAATGCCGTCGATCACCGTGCCGATCACCAGCAGGATGACGTTGCAGATCAGCATGAAGCTGATCGGATCCTTGGCGGCGGTCTGGATCCAAGCGGCGGTTTCCTGCGGGACCTTGCCGAAGATCAGCACCCAGGAGAACACCGCCGCGGCCGCGACGAGGAACAGCACGATCGCGGAATAGATCGCGCTGCGCAGCATCATCTGCGGCAGCTGGGAGAACTCGAACTCGCGCGTCCAGTATTTCCCGACCAGCGCGGCCGCGACGGCGCCGACGGCGGCGGATTCGGTGGCGTTGGCGAGGCCGCTGAGGATGGTGCCGACGATGACGATGGGGATCAGCAGCGTCGGCGAGGTCCGCAGGATCGTCATGACGCGCTGGCGCGGCGTCTGGTAGTCGGCGCGCGGATAGTTGTAGACATATCCCATCAGCGCGATGACGAGGCAGAACATGACCGTCAGGATCACGCCCGGCACGATGCCCGCGATCAGCATGTCGCTGACCGAGACCTGGGCCAGCACGCTGTAGACCACGAACATCACGGAAGGCGGGATGATCGGCCCGAGCATGCCGCCATAGGCGGTCAGGCCGGCGGCGAAGGTCTTGTCGTAGCCCTTCTTCTCCATCTCCGGCACCATGATCTGGGCCATGATCGCCACCTGCGCGGTCGCGGAGCCCAGGATGGAGGAGATGAACATGTTGGCGAGGATGTTGACATAGGCGAGCCCGCCCTTGAGCGAGCCGACGAAGGCCATCGCCATGTCGACGATGCGCCGCGTGATGCCGCCGCCGTTCATGATCTCGCCGATCAGGATGAAGAGCGGAATGGCGATCAGGCCGTAGCTGTCGACGCCGCCGAACAGCTGAAGCGGATAGGACTGGAACAGCACGGGATTGCCTGAGGCCGCGATATAGACGAGCCCGGCGAGGCAGAGGCAAAGGCCGATCGGAACACCGACCAGCATGATCGCGACGAAGGCGGCCGAGGTGATCATCAGTTGACCCCGTCGAGTTCGGAGAGCTGAAAACCCTTCGGCGGCACGCGCGGCACCAGCTCGAGATCTTCCAGCAGGTTGGCGAGGCCGTGCACGGTCATCGACACCGCGAAGATCGGCAGCGTCAGGTAAAGCACCCAGGTCGGCCAGTTCAGCGTCTGGGTGCGCTCGGTGTAGAGGAAGTTGAAGGTCTCGGCCGCGAGCTTGCGCCCGTCGAAGCCGGCGCGCGCGAGGCCGACCGGGTCCATCCACAGCACGCAGGTGACGGTCAGGGCGATTCCGAACACCACGACGAGGCCGGTGGAGATCACCTTGGCGAACTTCTGGTGACGCGGCGACAGCCGCTCGGTCAGCATCGTCACCGCGAAATCGAGCCGCAGCCGCGTCATCGCCGAGGCGCCGATGAAGGTGAGCCAGACGACGCAATAGACCGCGGATTCGTCGATCCAGTAGATCGGAAAGTGCGAGTAGCGGGTGATCACGTTCACCAGGATCAGCCCGGTGAGCAGCCACATCAGCCCCATCAGCGCAATGCGTTCGAAGGCGAGCAGGGCGCTGGAGGCGCGGAGCACCATGCCTCGGACGCTGAAGGCGCGCGTGACCGCCATCGTCTGCTCCATCGTGAAAGGCCTCGCTGCCCGTGAAAAACCCCGTGCTATTCACAAATGTATAATTTATACATTCTGTGTGTCAAACGCAGATTGCGGTGAATTCGAGGGCATTGCGCGCGTTTGCTAGGCAGCAGCGCCGACTGCGCGAGCGGCTTTTGCGAGCCGCCTCGTCATGCAAGACAGGGACCGCTTCGGCCGCGCGAGTCGGGAAGAAAGACGGAAGGTCAGATGAAACAGCCTCTGAAGCATCGCACCCTGTCGGCCGCGATCGTCGACCAGCTCCGCCAGGCCATTCTCGACGGCACCTACCAGGCCGGTTCGCAATTGCGTCAGGATGCGCTCGGCGAGGCTTATGGCGTCAGCCGCATTCCCGTGCGTGAGGCGCTATTCCAGCTCGAGGCCGAAGGGCTGGTGCGGATCGTGCCGCAGAAGGGCGCGATCGTCTCGGAGCTCTCGCTGGACGAGATCAACGACGTATTCGACCTGCGCTGCATCCTGGAGCCGCGGCTTCTTGCTCAGTCGGCGCCGCGCTTCACCGCGGAAGACTTCGAGGCGCTGGACGACATCCACAAGAACTTCGAAAAGGCGATCAAGGCCCGCAACGTCACTGCGTGGGGGCAGCTCAACGCCGACTTCCACATGGCGCTCTACATCCGCGCCTCGCAGCCGCGCACCCGTGCGATCGTGCTCTCGCTGCTCCAGACCAGCGACCGCTACACGCGCCTTCAGCTGTCCAACACAAAGGCGATGGGGATCGCCGAGAAGGAGCACGCGCAACTGATCGCGCTGTGCCGCGCGCAGAAGGTGGATGAGGCCTGCGGCTTCCTGGAGCGGCACATCGAGGCCGTGCGCAAGGATCTGCTGCAGGTGGTGGCCGGCAGCGCGATCGCGCCCAAGGGACGGCGGAAGAGCGAACCGTAATCCATGCGCTCGCAGGGTGGGCAAAGCAAAGCGTGCCCACGCCACCTTGGTTGTAGCACGAAGAGATGGAGGGCACGGCGCTCTGCGCCTTGCTCACCACACGGCAGTCGTGATGGCCGCTACCGGCTCCCGTCCGGCCCCATCACCAGATCCGGCAGTCCGGTCGAGATGCCCGGGAAGACGCAGAGCAGCAGCACCGCAAGCATCATCAGCAGCACGAAGGGCAGGGTGCCCCAGATCACCTCGCTGAGCGGAATGTCCGGCGCGACGTTGCGGATGACGAAGATGTTGAGGCCGACCGGCGGGTGGATCAGCCCCATCTCCATCACGATGGTCATGACGACGCCGAACCAGATGATGTCGAAATTGGCGGCCCGGAGCGGCGGCAGGATGATCGGCGCCGTCATCAGGATGATGGAGACCGGCGGCAGGAAGAAGCCGAGCACGACCACCATGACGAGGATCGCGAACAGCAGCTCCCAGCGCGGCAGGTGCATGGCGACGATGGATTCGGCGACCGATTGCGAGATGTGCAGATAGCTCATCACGTAGGAATAGAGCAGCGACATGCCGATGATCATCATCAGCATCGTCGATTCCCGGATCGTCGATTTCATGATCGGACCGAGGTCGCTCGGCCGCCACACGCCGTAGATCGCGGCGATCAGCGCCAGCGCGAGCAGTCCGCCGAGGCCGGCGGTTTCCGACGGCGTGGCATAGCCGCCATAGAGCGCAACCATGACGCCGGTCAGCAGCAGCACGAAGGGGATCACGCGCGGCAGCACGCTGAAGCGTTCTGCCAGCGTGTACTCGTCGCGGGCGAGGATCGGCGCCTCGGGGCCGCCCTTCCTGTAGATCGCTTCCGCGGCGGCGTATTCGCGCCGGAACCTGAACACGGCATAGACGCCGAACAGCGTGACCAGCAGCAAGCCGGGCCCGATGCCGGCGAGGAACAGGCGGCCGAGCGATTTTTCGGCGGCCACCGCGAACAGGATCATGGTGATCGAGGGCGGCAGCAGGATGCCGAGCGTGCCGCCGGCGGCGATGATCCCGGCGGCGAAGCCGCCGGAATAGCCGCGCTTGCGCATCTCGGGGATGCCGGCCGAGCCGATCGCCGAGCAGGTCGCGGGCGAGGACCCCGCCATGGCGGCGAACAGCGCGCAGGCGAACACGTTGGCGACGCCGAGCCCGCCGGGCACGCGATGCAGCCAGGCGTGCAGGGCCGAATAGAGGTCCTGGCCGGCGCGCGATTTGCCGATCGCCGCGCCCTTCAGGATGAAGAGCGGAATCGACAACAGCGTGATCGAGGCCATCTCTTCGTACACGTTCTGCGTCACCGTATCGAGCGAGGCCGCGGGCATGTAGATGCCCATGAACACGACAGCGACGGCACCGAGCGCGAACGCGATCGGCATGCCCGAAAACATCACGACCAGCGTCGCGGCGGCGTAGGAAAGACCAATACCGAGGACGCTCATGGCCGGCGGGCTCCCGTCAGAGGCTGTGCGAGCTGCACGAGGATCTGGACGCAGAGCAGGCTCATGCCGAGCGCCATCAGGGAATAGGGAATGGCGAGTGGCGGCGACCACATCGAGTTGGAGACCTGGCCATCGACATAGGCCTCATGGGCCAGCGTCCAGGACTTCCAGGTGAAGAAGGCACAGAACAGCAGCGTCGCGGCATCGACCAGCCAGAGTCGGATCCGGTTCGCCAGCGGCGACAGCAGGCCGACGAAAGCCTCGATGCCGATATGGCCGCGGTTCTGCTGCACATAGGCCGCCGTCATGAAGGTGGCGCCGACCAGAAGGAACACGGCGGCCTCGTCCTGCCAGTAATTGGCGGCCTTGAACAAGGCGCGGCTGAGCACGCTGTAGCTGAGGATGCCGCAGGCGGCGACCAGCGCGATCGCCGCGAACACGACGATGATGCGGTTGAGGATGGCGAGGATGCGATCGAACGCCGCCGCAAGACCTGTGCTTGCGACGGCGGTGGCCGGGTCGTCACGATCCGGGAGCGGACCGTGGCTCATGCCGCGACGTCGGAAGCGAGCTTGAGCAGGTTCGCGCAGGTCGCGGTCTTGGCGCCGTAGTCCTTCCAGGCGGTATCGCGCGCGATATCGCGCCACTTGCCGACGGTCGCGGCATCGAGCGCAGAAACCTTGGCGCCGGCCTTCTCGTAGACCTTGGTGACCTCGACGTCGTCGTCCTGGGCGCCCTTGCGGCCGAACGCCTCGAGTTCGCTGCCGACCGCGAGCAGGATGTCCTGGTGGTTCTTCGGCAGCTTGTCGAAGATCGCCTTGGACATCATCAGCGGCTCCAGCATGAACCAATAGGAGGCGCCGGCGCCCGAGGTCAGCGACTTCGCGACCTCCTCGAGGCGGAACGAGATCAGGCTGGTCGAGGAGGTGATGCCTGCATCGCAGGCGCCGGTCTGCATCGCCGCGTAGATTTCGTTGGAGGGCACCGACAGCACCGAGGCGCCGGCGGTCTGCAACACCATGTCCATCTCGCGCGAGCCGCCGCGAACCTTCAGGCCCTTGGCATCCTCGGGCGAGACGATCGCCTTGGAGCGGCTGGCGACGCCACCGGCCTGCCACACCCAGGTGAGCAGGATGATGCCCTTGTCGGCGAGAAAGTCGGTCAGCGCCTTTCCGACCGGCTCCTTCTTCCAGCGCAGGCCCTGGTCGTAGGTGGTGACGAGACCCGGCATCAGGCCGATATTGGTCTCGGGCAATTCGCCGCCGGCGTAAGGCATCGGATAGAGGCTGATGTCGAGCGCGCCCTTGCGCATCGCGGAGAATTGCGCGTTGGTCTTGATCAGCGAGGAGTTGGGGTAGATCTCGGCGGCGAGGTCGCCATTGCTGCGTTTGGCGATCTCGGCTGCGAACATGCGACAGAGCCGGTCGCGGAAGTCGCCCTTGTCGATCGTGCCGCCGGGGAATTGATGCGAGATCTTCAGCGTCGTCGCGGCATGCGCGGTGCCGACACCGAAACGCAGAATGGCGGGTGCGGCGACCGCTGTCGCGATCAGATGGCGGCGCGTGAGCATGATGTGATCCCCTGGGACTGTTCTTGTTGGCAATGGTCGGGTCAGGTCTGCCAGATCGGTACGGACGCCCATCCTAGCCGGTCTGTCGCCTGGTATTCTCTAGTCTGATAGTTCGAGACCGAACGCCCCGGCAAGGGGCGGTCGTGCTGCGCTGCACACCGACCCTCCGGATGTGCCGGTCCCGCGGACAGCTCGCATATGGACGGCAACGATCCGGCGAAAATTTGTCAGCATCACCGTAACAACGTCGCCTCGCCACACGTCGAGACTGATGAGCGGCGTTCGTCGCTGACACACATCATCTCGAAGGGAAGTTGAACCATGACCATTCGTACCCGCATCGCGCTCGGCGTCTCGGCTGCCGTTTTCTCGCTCGGTCTGGCGCTGTCGCCGGCTGCCTTCGCTCAGGACAAGATGGGCAAGGACGATGGCATGATGAAGAAGGACACCATGTCGAAGGACGGCATGAAGAAGGACACCATGTCCAAGGACGACGGCATGAAGAAGGACACGATGTCCAAGGACGGCATGAAGAAGGACGACGGGATGATGAAGAAGAACTGAGCCGTCGTCCCGTTCGCAGACAGCGTCGCCCGCGTTCGAAAAATCCCGGCGGTCACGTGACCGCCGGGATGACGATATTCTGATGAAGGCTGAACGCGACGTGATCAGCCGCGAAGCCGTGCGGCGCTACTTGCGCTTGTTCTTGCGGGCGGCGTAGCGGGCGTCGCGCTTGGCCTTCTGTTCAGCCTCGAGCGCTGCGGCCCTTTCGGCGGCTTCCTCGGCCTCACGCGCGAGGCGCGCGGCTTCGGCGGCGGCGGCTTCCTCGGCCAGACGCTTCTGCTCGGCTTTCTCAGCTTCACGCGCGGCCTTGGCCTCAGCGCGCTTGGCGGCGAGAGCCTCGCGTTCGGCGCGCTTCGCCGCGACCGAGGGATCATCGGGCCCCGGCTGCGACTTGAATTTGTTCAGAAGGTTCTTGCGGGCCTCCTGCGCAGCTTTTTGCCGGTCTGCGAAACCTGGTTCCCTGAATCCACTCATCGACGAGCCTTGTCTTCCTCGCTTTCGATCCTACATCGCTGCCTGTTGGTACGTCGGCTGGGCACGGCAGGCGCCACGCGACGAGGTAGCGTGTACATCGGCGCGCGTCACGAAGCCACCCATAATCGCAGTTGACCAGGTCGACGATATCGCCACCCCGACGATCCATCGTAGCCCGGAAAAACTGCCGAATTGTGATGTCCCTCATAAGGGGGCGTCAGGGCGACGCCTAGCGTCCGCCCCCGACACGACGGAGCACGGCATGACCATCTTTCCCCTGGGCCTCAAAACGCTCGCAATCGCTGCGGCCGTGGCCGGCCTATCCGCGGGTGCGCTGCTGTTCGCGCGTCCACAGCCGATCGAGAGTGCCGTTCTGGGCGCCGATTGGGAGTGTACCCGGACCGCCTTCGTGCTCACGTCCTGCGCGCCGCGGGGCCAGCAGGCGATTCCCTCCGTCGAAACCTTGCGCAGGGATGCGATCCAGGCGACCCGCGGCTGAGCCGGACTCGAGCGGCCGGATGTGACGCCAGGTCGCAGAGGTGATAGAGCACCCGCCAGGCCAGCAAACGGAAAGTCATGTCCGAGTCCAGCGGCGCCAAAACGCCAGGTCCGTCCCCGAAACCGCAGCCCGGTGGAAATCGCCGTGGCGCCATTGCCGGCCTCGTCATTGCCATCGTCATTCTTGGCGTCGGCTGGTGGCTGGCGCGCAGCCTGACGGCGGCCAGCCGGATGCAGGACTGCCTGATGTCGGGACGGACCAATTGCAACGTGATCGAGCCGGCCCGTTAGGGTCGTTTCGCCCCGCGCGCTCCAGACCAAAAATTGGCGTGATCTTAATCATTTGTAACGCGACTTGACGACTGACTTGGTCGAAGAATCAGGTCAGTTGGGCCCGACTGCATCATCGGGCCGGCGCGATGGATCATCCGGCGCGCTTCGATCATCACGAGAATTTGGGGGGCAGCACATATGAGTGCTTCCGTTGGCATGAAGATCATCATTCCCATGGTTTCGGCCATGTCTCTGCTTGCGCTCCAGGCGCAGGCGCAGGAGTCGCGGCCGCCGCTCGGAGCAGGCCAGCCTGCGGCTGGTCCGGCCGCCGGCACCCCGCCAGCCAACCAGAATGTCCGAAAGGGGCCCCCGCCGCAGCAGACGGCCCGTCCTGCGCCGCAAGCCGGCGGCCAGCCTCGTGCGGCCGGTCCCGGTCCGAACCCCAATCCCGGTCCGCGCGCCGCCGGCGGCCCTCCGCCCGGCCGTTACGTGGCCCGCGGCCCCGCACCGGCCCGGGACTGGGGCGGCCATGCCTATCGGGGCAATGTCGCCTGGGAGGGCGGTCGTTGGCGCCGCGACGTCCGCAACGGCCGTGACGGCTGGTGGTGGGACGTAGGGGGTGTGTGGTATTATTATCCGCAGCGCATGGCCGGACCGCCGGCCTACATCTCCGAGGACTACATCGACGACGTGCCGGTGGCCTATGCGCCTCCGCCGGTTGCCTACGCACCACCGCCTCCGCCGCCGCCGGCCGATCCCGGTGCCAGCGCGCTGGGCGGCGCCATTGTCGGAGGCGTACTCGGAGGCCTGATCTCAGGCAACGCAACCGGTGCCGCCGCAGGCGCGGTTCTTGGCGGCGCCACCGGTGCGATCGCCGGCGCCAGCGCGGCATCGCAGCCCGGTTATTACTGGGCGCAGGGCGGTTGCTACTATCGCTACCCGAACGGCCAGTACGTGCAGGCTGATCCGCGCGCCTGCCGGTAACGGACGGAGCGTAGTCGTGATGCGCGCCCGGGCCTGGACCCCGGGCCTGGACCCCGGGGCTTGGGCGCGCCGTTTTTGTCGAGCGTCGGTGGCTTCGCGATGCGCACGCGGCTGTTCGGCGCCGCACAACAATTGCCTCAAATTAGCGCTGGCGCTCGCTGCTGCTTCAAGCTTCTCTCAAAAGAAAAAGTCGGGAAGGGATTCGCGGGGAAGGATGGGACATGCTGGATGCAATCCAGATCAGCCTGGCATTGTGGGCCATGATCGTATGCGGCGGAATCAAGCTGACGCAGCTGGTCTCGGCTCTGTTCTAGCTGACGAGCCAGCTGAAGAAGGCAATCGCGCCCCACACCAGACCGCTGATCCATGCCAGCATCACGATGCCGATCGTCGCGAACAGTATGATGCCGACAGGATCGCGCTTGCGTTCCGGTGCCGGCAGATGGACTTCGGCCGCTTGCCTCATCACCGGAACCCCATTCCTTCGCGCCAGATGCGGCGTGCATCGTCTTGTAGCGCCGCCGCCTCATGCGCGCTGTGATGCCCTTCACAGATGGCCACAATGAGTCCTGGCCTGACTGCTTCGTACGCCCCGCTTAGAAACATTGGAGCGGCTCGCGACTTACTCCTTCTGTCAGGATACGAAGGAGAATGTCATGAAACTCACCACGATCACCTTGGGATTGGCGCTGGCCCTATCGTCGACCGCCGCTTTTGCGCAAGGCGCAGGCGGGGCTGGCGGCGGTTCTGCTTCGGGTGGCGCATCGGCGGGAACCGGCAGCGTCTCGTCCGGAACCTCCGGAGCCACGACGGGAACCGGGGCGGGTGGGGCGACCGGCGCCACAGGCGGAATGAACACAACCGTCAACCCGTCCGGCAACACGCTCCTGCCCAGTGGGCAAAGCCCGTCGCAACCGGCCTCGCCGCCGAGTTCGCCCAACCGGTAAGCTTCGACCAGACCCGATCAGGCCGAAAGCCAGTGCAGGGATCTCTGCGCCGGCTTTCGGCCCCCAAGCCTGCGGACGGCGGGCCTGGCCCAAGGCATGACCTGGACAACACCGCAATCCTACGGCCCGCCTTTGCCATGTGCGCGTCGTTTTCGGCTGGCTAGATCGACCCATGTGGAGCGAGTACCATCCCCAGCGCGAGGCCGAGGCGGCCATGAAGCGGGCCGCCGATGCGGAGGGCGCCGAGCGGCAGAGGCTGATCCAGTTGGCGCTGGTGTGGCAGCTTCTCGCACGCGGGCCGGCCGGTCGGCTCGGACCGGAGCCAGAGGTGTGATGGGGGCGGTGTGATTGATGCGCCGATGGAAACTCTCGCCGGCTCTTGACGGCTCTTGCCGCTGGGCCCGGGGCCACAGTGCCTCGTGCTTGAAGTCGCCCTGTCGCTTGCCCCTGCTTGATCCAGCGCAACATCCCGTTCATCGCGTTCACTAGGCTATTGCCAGTCCAACACGGTTGAAGCAGCGCCGGATGGCCAGCATCCTCTGGCGCGCCGGACTGCCGGTGCCGAGGCAAGTGTGGATGCTGGTTCGGGCCTCTATCGCACCCAACGAAATACGGCTGCTCGGTCGCTTCTGGCGCAGTGCGTCCGGATTCTGGCGGGGCCGGTCGTCATGGCGTCCGTGGCTTCTCGTCGCCCTGATGATCGCCACCGCGATCCTGCAGCTCGTGACGCAATATGGATTGAATTTCTGGAACCGCGACTTTTTCAATGCGATCGGGCGCAAGGATGCGGCCGACGTCTGGACCGAGGCCGCGCGCTTCGTGCCGCTGGCGGCCGCCAGCCTTTCTCTCACCATCCTGTCGGTGTGGAGCCGCATGACCATGCAGCGAACATGGCGCGCGTGGCTGAGCACGCACCTTTATGACTATTGGCTCGACAAGGAGCGCTACGTCAAACTCCGGTTTGTGGCGGGTGACCATCAAATGCCGGAGTATCGGATCGCCGAAGACGCCCGGGTCGCGACGGACCTGCCGATCGACCTCGCGCTTGGTCTTTTATCTTCGCTGCTGACGGCCGTCACCTTCATCGGCGTGCTCTGGTCGGTTGGTGACGGCCTGGTTGTTGATCTCGGTGGACGATCTCTTGCCGTGCCGGGCTATCTCGTCATTTCAGTCGTGGCCTATTCCATCATGCTGTCGGCAGCCACATTGCTGATCGCCAGGCACCTGACGCGAGTCATTCAGGAAAACAAGCGCAGTGAAGCCGAGTTGCGGTCGATCGGCACGCACCTTCGCGAAAGCGGCGAGGGGACGGCGCTTGCGGACGCGAAGTCCGACGGTCGGCGCGAGATCGGCGTGGCGCTGGCCGCGGTCATCGCGAACTGGCGAATCTATTGCTGGCAGCTGATGCGGCTGACGCTCATCACTTACACGAGTGTCCTGGTCACACCGGTCGTCGGCCTTCTGCTGTGTATTCCGAAATATCTGACCGGCGCGATGACCCTCGGCGAGGTCGTCCAGGCGGCGGCCGCATTCGTCGTGGTGCAAGTGGCATTCAGCTGGTTCGCGGACAATTATGCGCGCCTTGCGGAGTGGGCGGCATCGGCCAACCGCGTGGCATCGCTGCTGCTGGCGCTTGATACGATCGATCTCCCGCCAGATGGTGAGGCATCGCAGGTCCATCATTGAGATGGATCAACTCGCGGCTTTGGTCCGCCTGTATCCATGAACACGCTGCCCGTGTGAGGGAACGCTGGGCTTGCATCAGCCGCGACCGATGGAGGATCCGATCAGCCGCCTCCGCACCCATACAGAAAAACACCTCGTCGAACGCATCGGATGGTTGCGAGCGGCGGTGCTCGGCGCCAATGACGGCATCATTTCGACCGCGAGCCTGATCGTCGGCGTGGCGGCTGCATCCACCACGTATAGCGACGTTCTGGTTGCCGGTGCGGCGGCCCTGGTCGCAGGCGCGATGTCGATGGCCGCCGGCGAATATGTCTCGGTGAGTTCGCAATCCGACACCGAGACGGCGGACCTCGCCCGGGAACGACAGGAGCTTCGCGACGATCCGGACGCCGAGCATGACGAGCTTGCGGCCATCTACGTCAAGCGGGGCGTCGATCCCGCCACCGCGCAGCAGGTCGCAAGGCAGCTGATGGCGGCGGACCCGCTGGCCGCGCATGCGCGCGACGAGCTTGGGATATCGGAATTCACCACGGCCCGCCCGGTTCAGGCCGCGCTGACGTCGGCGGCCACCTTCTCGGTTGGCGCCGCGATGCCTTTGCTGATGGTGGTGGTGGCGCCCACCAACCTGCTCGTCCCGATCGTCGCGGGCGCCTCATTGGGCTTTCTCGCCCTGCTCGGCGCCATCGGCGGCCAGGCAGGCGGGGCCAACGTGCTGCGGGCGACGCTGCGGGTCACGTTCTGGGGGGCCCTGGCGCTGGGCATCACCGCGGGCATTGGCAAGCTGATGGGTACGGTCATCTGACCCTGGAGAGGGCCGTGGTGACGAACGGAACGACGCACTGGTCAAAATTGCTCAGTTCTGTGTCGCCACAAGTGTTAACGAAGACCATCACCGTGCGGCCCCTGGCATCTACCGGTGATGGAACGCCGTCTTGCGCTTCCGCCTCCATTCCTTGTGGGAAGGAGACCATCATGCGGACGCGACGCAATCACACCTTGCCTGAACAACTTCTTTCCGCAGATCCGCTCCGTCTCCCGGAGGACGCGAACCTGTTTCCCATCGCGATCGCCTCAAATCGTTCGATGAAGCTTCGATCTTCCTTGCTGCCGGAGGCGTTCACGTGCCCGTTCGAAGCATCGGCGGGATTGCGGGACAGCCTTTGCGATTTCGAATTTCCGCGTTGCAGGGGGTGCCCGAGGTTGCGATCGGAAGATGCCTGCGATCCGGGTGATCCCATGAGGTCGCCGATCTGGCACGGTTGGATCGCCGGCCTTTCCATTGCTCAGAAGTAGGGGGCGCAGCAAGGCACGTTCCGGAGAATGGCGCGCGGATGTCGACGGGACATTCAGGCCAGGGCAAGAGTGGTCGCGCGCGCGGCAGGGCATAGCAAGCGGGCGAATCGAGGGTCCCCCTCAATTGGTCCTGGAATCAATTGACCTTGGAAATCAAATAGCCTTGGAAAATTGAGCCGACGGCTGGCGATCCCAGCAGGACTCGAACCTGCAACCCGCGGAGTAGAAATCCGCTACTCTATCCAGTTGAGCTATGGGACCGTCGCTGCGCCGGCCTCGGCTACCGCCGCCGGTCTTCTACCATGGCACATATGAAAAATCCGCGATCTCGCCAAGTCTGAACCGAACCATTTTCAACGCGAAAGCGACAAAGCGGAGCGGCGACTTGCGCCCAGCGGCCGGTACGGCGCCGGGGCGTGCAGGACCGTTCATCCTGGCTGGGGACGCCGCGCTGTTGCGGTGTGCACCAGGCGGCTCCGGGCTTGTCTTGTAATGGCGAATGCGACGAATAGCAGCTGTGGTTCCATCGCCTTGAGTCCGTCACCTTTCCGCGCATTCCATGCTACCCGCGGCGCTGGTCCGCGATTTCCGGGAGTCCATTCATGATCGGTCTGGTCCGCGCCGTCACCATCTGCGCAGCGCTCGCGTTCGGCCTCACGGCTGCGCTGGGGGCCGACAAGGCGTTCAAGCGCGACGACCTCGCGGATTCCGCCATCAAGCTCGAGGCCCAGATCAAGGGCGAGGCCGGGCCCGTCGCCAAATCCAGCGCCAGCCTGCGGACCGACGCCGATGCCGCCTTCCGGCGCAATGATTTCCGTACCGGCCTGTCGGTGCTGGGCCAGATCGCCGCCACGACGCCGGACGACGCCGGCAACTGGCTGCGGCTGGCCAAGGTGATTTTCCAGATCGCGCCGAAGAGCTCGAGCGAGCAGACCTTCCTGCTGGAGCGCGCCTCGACCGCCGCCTACATCGCCTATCTGCGTGCCGGCAATCCCGGCGAGGAGGCGGATGCGCTGGCCGTGCTCGGCAAGGCGCTGGCCGACCGCAAGCTCTGGCGTCCGGCGCTCGACGCGCTGCGGCTGTCGCTCGACATGCGCGAGGTCGCGGACGTCCGCGGCCAGTACGAGAAGATGCGCGACGAGCATGGCTTCCGGCTGCTGGACTACACGGTGGACTCGGACTCGGCCAGCCCGCGCGCCTGCTTCCAGTTCTCGGAGGAGCTGGCCAAGCGCACCGATTTCGCGCCGTTCCTGGCGCTGGCGGGCCAGGACAAGCCGGCGCTGTCGGCCGAGGGCAAACAGCTCTGCGTCGACGGGCTCAGGCATGGCGAGCGCTACAACATCAATCTGCGCGCCGGCCTCCCGTCGACCGTGAAGGAGGGGCTGCCGAAATCGGCCGAATTCAACATCTATGTCCGCGACCGCAAACCCTTCGTCCGCTTCACCAGCCGCGCCTACGTGCTGCCGCGGACCGGACAGCGCGGCATCCCCGTGGTCAGCGTCAACACGCCGGCGGTCAACATCAGCGTGTTCCGGATCGGCGATCGCAACCTGATCAACACGGTGGTCGACAGCGATTTCCAGAAGGCGCTGTCGCGCTACCAGCTCTCCGATCTCGGCGACGAGCGCGGCGTGAAGGTGTGGTCGGGCGAACTCGCGACCGCGATGACGCTGAACCAGGACGTCACCACGGCGTTCCCCGTCGACCAGGCGCTCGGCGAGCTGCAGCCGGGTGTCTATGTCATGACTGCCGCCGCCAAGGGGCCCGGTTCCGACGACGATTCCCAGCTGGCGACGCAGTGGTTCATCGTCTCCGATCTCGGCGTGTCCGCCTATTCCGGCAATGACGGGATCCATGTCTTCGTCAACTCGCTGGCCTCGACCGATCCGGTCGGCAAGGCCGAGGTGCGGCTGGTGGCCCGCAACAACGAGATCCTGGCGACGCGCAAGACCGACGAGAGCGGTCATGTGCTGTTCGAGACGGGCCTGGCACGCGGCGAGGGCGGATTGTCGCCGGCGCTGCTGACGGTGACCGGCGAGAAGGCCGATTACGCGTTCCTGAGCCTGAAGACCTCCGCTTTCGATCTGTCCGACCGCGGCGTGTCCGGCCGTGCGGCGCCCGCAGGGGCCGATGCCTTCGTCTATGCCGAGCGCGGCGTCTATCGCTCCAGCGAGACCGTCTATCTCACCGCGCTGCTGCGCGACGGGCAGGGCAAGGCCATCACCGCCGGTCCGATGACCCTGGTGGTCGAGCGTCCCGACGGCGTCGAGTTCCGCCGCGCCGTGCTGTCCGACCAGGGCGCCGGCGGCCGCACGCTCGCTGTGCCACTCAACTCGGCGGTCCCGACCGGCACCTGGCGGGTCCGCGCCTTCACCGATCCGAAGGGATCGTCGGTCGGCGAGACCACCTTCATGGTCGAGGATTACGTTCCCGATAGAATCGAATTCGAGTTGTCCTCCAAGGACAAGCTGATCAAAGCTAACACTCCTGTGGAGCTGAAGGTGGACGGCCATTTCCTCTATGGCGCCCCGGCCTCCGGTCTCCAGCTCGAAGGCAACATGCTGATCGCGCCGAGCGCCGAGCGTCCCGGCTTCGCCGGCTACCAGTTCGGCGTCGCCGACGAGGAGACCACCTCGAACGAGCGCACGCCGCTGGATGGCCTTCCCGAGGCCGATGCCAACGGCGTCGCCACCTTCCCCGTGACCCTCGACAAGCAGCCGGCCTCGACCCGGCCGCAGGAAGCCCAGATCTTCGTCCGCATGGTCGAGACCGGGGGCCGTGCGGTCGAGCGCAAGCTGGTGCTGCCGGTGGCGCCGGCCAGCGCCATGATCGGTGTCAAGCCTCTGTTCGGCGACAAGAACGTCGCCGAGGGCGACAAGGCCGAGTTCGACGTCGTGTTCGTCTCGCCCGAGGGCAGGACGCTGGCGCGCGACGGCCTGCGCTACGAGCTCCTGAAGATGGAGTCGCGCTACCAGTGGTACCGCCAGAACAATTACTGGGAGTACGAGCCGGTCAAATCGACCTCGCGCGTGGCCGACGGTGACGTGGTCATCGCCGCCGACAAACCGACCCGGATCGCGCTGAACCCGCAGCCGGGACGCTACCGGCTCGACGTCCGCTCGAACGATGCCGACGGTCCGGTGACATCCGTGCAGTTCGACGTCGGCTGGTATTCGGAGGGCAGCGCCGACACGCCGGACCTGCTGGAGACCTCGATCGACAAGCCGCAATATTCCTCTGGCGACACCATGACGGTGTCCGTCAATGTCCGCACGCCCGGCAAGCTGACCATCAACGTGATCGCCGATCGCCTGCTGACGACGCAGACCATCGACGTCAAGGAAGGCACTGCGCAGGTCAAGCTCCCAGTCGGCAAGGACTGGGGCACCGGTGCCTATGTTGTGGCGACGTTGCGCCGTCCGCTCGATGCGGCCGCGCAGCGCATGCCTGGCCGGGCGATCGGGCTGAAATGGTTCGGCATCGACAAGCAGGCCCGGACCCTGCAGGTCAAGCTGACGCCGCCGGCCCTGATCCGGCCGAACACGACCCTCAAGATCCCCGTCAAGATCGACGGGCTCAATCCCGGCGAGGACGCCAAGATCGTCATCGCAGCGGTCGATGTCGGCATCCTCAATCTCACCAATTACAAGCCGCCGGCGCCGGACGACTATTATCTCGGTCAGCGCCGCCTCTCCGCGGAGATCCGTGACCTCTACGGGCAACTGATCGACGGCATGTCGGGTACGCGCGGCCAGATCAAGTCCGGCGGTGACGCCGGGGCCGCCGAGCTGCAGGGCTCGCCGCCGGCCCAGAAGCCGCTGGCGCTCTACTCCGGCATCGTCACCGTCGGCGCCGACGGCTCGGCGGAGGTGAGCTTCGACGTGCCGGAATTCGCAGGCACCGCGCGCGTCATGGCTGTGGCCTGGACTGCGACCAAGCTCGGCCGCGCCAATATCGATGTGGTGATCCGGGATCCCGTCGTGCTGACCGCGACGCTGCCGCGCTTCCTGCTCAGCGGCGACCGCGGCACCGTCAACCTCGAGATCGACAATGTCGAGGGCCAGCCCGGCGACTACGTCATCAACGTCAAGGCGGCCGGTCCGCTGAAGATGACGGGCAATCCCGCCACCACGGTCAAACTCGCGGCCAAGCAGCGCAATTCGTTTGCGCTTGCGATCGACGGGACGGCGGCCGGGCAGGCGACGCTCGATGTCGACATCAAGGGGCCGAACGGGCTGACGCTAGCGCGGCACTACGTTCTCGACGTCAAGCCGGCGACCCAGGTGCTGGCGCGGCGCTCGGTCCGGACGCTGGCGAAGGGCGAGAGCCTGACGCTGACCTCCGACATGTTCTCGGATCTCGTGCCGGGCACCGGCAGCGTCTCGATCTCGGCGAGCCTGTCGACCGCGCTCGACGCCGCGACGATCCTCAAGGCGCTCGACCGCTATCCCTATGGCTGCTCGGAGCAGATCACCAGCCGCGCCCTGCCGCTGCTCTATGTCAACGATCTCGCCGCTGGCGCGCATCTGGCCATGGACACCGAGGTCGACCAGCGCATCCGCGATGCGATCGAGCGGCTGCTGGCGCGCCAGGGCTCGAACGGCTCCTTCGGCCTGTGGTCGGCCGGCGGCGACGACGCATGGCTGGACGCCTATGTGACGGATTTCCTCACCCGCGCCCGCGAGAAGGGTTTCGTGGTGCCGGACGTGCTGTTCAAGAATGCGCTCGATCGCATCCGCAATTCGGTGGTGAACGCCGACGAGCCGGAGAAGGACGGTGGGCGCGAGCTCGCCTACGGACTCTACGTGCTCGCGCGCAACGGTGCGGCACCCATCGGCGATCTGCGCTACCTCGCCGACACCAAGCTCTCCAACCTCGCAACGCCGATCGCCAAGTCGCAGCTCGCCGCGGCGCTCGCGCTGGTCGGCGACCGCAACCGCGCCGAACGTGTCTATGGCGCCGCGCTCGACAGTCTCGCGCCGAAGCCGGCGCTGGAGTTCGGCCGAACAGACTACGGCTCGCAATTGCGCGACGCCGCGGCTCTGGTGTCGCTTGCCAGCGAGGGCAACGCGCCGAAGGCGACGCTGACCCAGGCGGTGTCCCGGGTCGAGACCGCGCGCGGTCTGACGCCCTACACATCGACGCAGGAGAATGCCTGGCTGGTGCTGGCGGCCAGGGCGCTCGCCAAGGAGAACCTCTCGCTCGAGGTGGACGGCCAGCCGGTCAAGACCGCGCTCTATCGCAGCTACAAGGCCGCGACACTCGCCGGCAAGCCGTTGAAGATCACCAATACCGGCGACGCGCCGGTGCAGGCGGTGGTCTCGGTGTCTGGCTCGCCGATCACGCCCGAACCGGCGGCGTCCGCCGGCTTCAAGATCGAACGCAGCTATTTCACGCTCGACGGCAAGCCGGCCGATATCAGCAAGGTCAAGCAGAACGACCGCTTTGCGGTCGTGCTGAAGGTCACCGAGGCCAAGCCGGAATATGGTCACATCATGGTGTCCGACTATCTGCCGGCCGGCCTCGAGATCGATAATCCGAAGCTGGTGTCCTCGGGTGATACCGGCACCCTGGACTGGATCGAGGACGGCGAGGAGCCGGAGAATACCGAGTTCCGCGACGACCGCTTCACGGCAGCGATCGACCGGGCCTCGGATTCAAAGTCGATCTTCACCGTCGCCTATATCGTTCGCGCGGTGTCGCCCGGCAAATACGTGCTGCCGCAGGCCTATGTCGAGGACATGTACAATCCCTCGCGCTACGGGCGGACGGGCACGGGGACGGTCGAGGTGCGGGCGGCGAAGTGATGGTGGGCTCGAGCTTGAGCTGGATTGTATGAGCAAAGCGGAGCCACATACACAGTCGTCATGCCCGGGCTTGTCCCGGGCATCCACGAACTTTGGTGCTGCGGCTGAGAACGTGGATGGCCGGGACAGGCCCGGCCATGACGGAGCGAGGGGCGTGGGCCGTCGTGTCCTCTCCGCCGCCGCGCTGGCCCTCATCCTCGCCATCGTCGGCTTCGTGGGCTGGGTCTATTCCCTCGGTCCTCTCCCGCTCGTCGAGGCCCGACAGGTCTCCACCACCATCGTCGACCGCAACGGCAGGCTGCTGCGGGCCTATGCGATGGCCGACGGCCGCTGGCGGCTGCCGGTCGAGGCGAGGACCAATGTCGACCCGACCTATCTGAAGCTGCTGTTCGCCTACGAGGACCAGCGCTTTCACCGCCACAACGGCCTCGACCCGCTCGCGCTCGGGCGCGCTGCGCTGCAGCTCGCCACACGCGGCCATATCGTCTCGGGCGGTTCGACCATTTCGATGCAATTGGCGCGACTGATGGAGCCGCGGCAACATCGCTCCTTCTATGCCAAGCTGCGCCAGATCGTGCGCGCCATCGAACTCGAACGGGCGCTCAGCAAGGACGAGATCCTCGACCTCTATCTCGCGCTCGCTCCTTACGGGGGCAATCTCGAAGGCATCCGCGCCGCCTCCATTGCCTATCTCGGCAAGGAGCCGAAGCGGTTGTCGCTGTCCGAGGCTGCGTTGCTGGTGGCGCTTCCGCAATCGCCGGAGACGCGCCGCCTCGATCGTCATCCGGAGGCCGCGCGCAAGGCGCGTGACCGCGTGCTCGACCGCATGGTCGAGGAGAACGTGATCAGCGCCGAGGAGGCGAAGCAGGCCCAGGCGGTGCCGGTCCCGAGGTTGCGCAAGCCGATGCCGATCCTGGCGCCGCATGCCTCGGACACCGCGCTGACGACGGTCAAGGACACGCCGATCGTCAAGCTGACGCTGGATGCGAATTTGCAGAAGGTTCTGGAGCCGTTGGCGCGGGACCGCGCCCTGGCGCTGGGGCCCAACATCTCGGTCGGCATCATCGTGGTCGACAATGAAAGCGGCGACGTGCTCGCGCGGGTCGGCTCGGCGGATTATTTCGACGAGAGCCGGGCCGGGCAGGTCGACATGACCCGGGCGACCCGTTCGCCGGGCTCGACGCTGAAGCCGTTCATCTACGGCCTCGCCTTCGAGGACGGCTTCGTGCATCCCGAGAGCCTGATCGAGGACAGGCCGGTCCGCTTCGGGTCTTACGCGCCGGAAAACTTCGACATGACTTTCCAGGGCACGGTACCCGTGCGGAAGGCGCTGCAACTATCGCTCAATGTACCGGCCATCGTGCTGCTCGACCGGGTCGGCTCGAGCCGGCTCGCCTCGCGGCTGCGCCAGGCCGGGGGCAACCTTGTCCTGCCGAAAGACGAAGCGCCGGGGCTGGCAATGGGCCTCGGCGGCGTCGGGGTCACGCTGCAGGATCTCGCCCAACTCTACGCCGGCTTCGCCCGTCTCGGCACCACCAAGCCGCTGCGCGAGATCGTGTCGGGCCATGACGACCGCGAGACGCTCCGGCTGCTGGATCCGGTTGCGGCCTGGCAGGTCGGCAATGTGCTGCTGGGGACTCCGCCGCCGGAAAACGCCGCCCACAACCGGATCGCCTTCAAGACCGGTACTTCCTATGGCTATCGCGATGCCTGGTCGGTCGGCTTCGACGGCCGCATGACCATCGGCGTCTGGGTTGGCCGGCCCGATGGCGCCCCGGTTCCCGGCCTGATCGGCCGCGTCGCAGCCGCGCCGATCCTGTTCGACGCCTTTGCCCGGACCGGCAAGACGCTGACGCCGCTGCCAAAGCCGCCCAAGGGAACCCTGGTGGCCAGCAACGCCAAGCTGCCGCTCCCCCTGAAGCGGTTCCGACCCGTTGGGGACCTCCTGAGGACCGGCAGCGAGCAGGCGCTCCATATCCAATTCCCGCTCAACGGCTCGCGGATCGATGTCGACCGGTCGGGTGGTCCGGAGGCAGCCGCCCTGCCGGTGAAGGTCGCGGGCGGCGTTCTGCCCATGACGGTCCTCGTCAACGGAACCGCGCTGGGGGAGATCGACGGGCGCCGCCAGCGCCTGATCGACCCGCCGGGGCCGGGCTTTGCACGGCTGACCGTGATCGATGCCACGGGCGCCGCGGACACAGTCGTCATTCGAATTCAGTGACCCCGCCTCAAGCGGTTGTGGCGATGACGGTTTCGGCGTAAGCGGAACCAAATGGCCGAGACCTACCCGACCCCTCGTTTTGGAGCGCCCCGCGAGCCGAAATCGCCCGTCAACCCGGGCAGTCGGCTTGAATCCTTGTTTGACGTCGCCACGGCCGGCCATGCCCGCGCGGTCGCGTTCCTCGTCGTCTGCGCGCTGTTGCTGTTCATCCCCGGCTTCTTCACGATTCCGCCGATTGACCGCGACGAGGCACGGTTCGCGCAGGCGACCAAGCAGATGGTCGAGAGCGGCGACTATGTCGACATCCGTTTCCAGGAGGATGTTCGCTACAAGAAGCCGGTCGGCATCTATTGGCTGCAATCGGCGGCCGTCGAAGCCGCGACCGCGCTGAAGCTGCCGAAGGCCGAGTTGCGGATCTGGGTCTATCGCCTGCCATCGCTGATCGGAGCGATCGGCGCGGTGCTCATGACCTATTGGGCGGCACTCGCCTTCCTGACGCGACGCGCGGCAGTCCTCGCCGCGCTGCTGATGTGCGCGTCCGTGCTGCTCGGTGTCGAGGCGCGCCTCGCCAAGACCGATGCCATGCTGCTGTTCTGCGTGGTCGCCGCGATGGGCGCAATGGCGCGGGCCTATCTGTCGTGGCAACGGGGCGAGGACGATACGCGTCCGCCCTGGAGCTGGCCTGCGATCTTCTGGACCGCGCTGGCGGTCGGCATGCTGATCAAGGGGCCGCTGATCCTGATGTTCGCGGCGCTCACCATCGTCGTGCTGGCAATCCAGGACCGCGATGCGTCCTGGCTGTGGCGGCTGCGCCCCGTGTGGGGCCTGATGTGGATGCTGGTGCTGGTGCTGCCCTGGTTCGTCGCGATCTTCTGGCGCGCGGGCGAGGCCTTCTTCGCCGATTCCGTCGGTGGCGACATGCTGAGCAAGATCGGCGCGCAGGAATCCCACGGTGCGCCTCCCGGGCTCTATCTCGCACTGTTCTGGATCACGTTCT